>Ga0247843_1001254_pt1 | contig 53080 bp, 36 predicted proteins | sample LaCruzMarch2017__FD_192420 | JGI IMG/M metagenome (GOLD analysis project Ga0247843, IMG submission 192420) | Freshwater microbial communities from meromictic Lake La Cruz, Castile-La Mancha, Spain - LaCruzMarch2017_8m | ecosystem: Environmental > Aquatic > Freshwater > Lake | place: Spain...
CATTTGCGGGAAGCGCGTCGCATAGTAAAGAAACACATACGAGTGGTAGGGACCACTGTGCGTGATGCTGTCGCCGATGAGGCAGATCGTGTCGTTGTTTCGAAAGACCGGTTCGGGCGTGGCGGGTGCTGCGTGAGCCGCAAGCGGCAGACTGATGGCGAAGGCGAGAGCCCACAATTTCGACGGGTTTGTTTTCATAGGTTGGGTTTTTCTAAAGTCCACTCGCAGGAATCGGAGAGTTTCTTGCCATTCGCTCTGGCTTGAATGGTGTTCCTGCCGGGTTGAAGAGCGATGTCGGGCCACCGGCAAACCTTGATGGCATCCGGCTTGGTGCGGCCGGCGGATTTGCCATTCACGATCAATTCGACTTCCTCACAGTTGGAATAAACCTTCACCTCGGTCAGAGCCTTCGTGCGCGGAGTCGCCGCCTGCGAGGCTATGCGCACCATCGGCTCGGAGTTCCAGTTGGCCTTGTAGAAATAGAAGGTGTCCTTCTTCGTCTTCCGATCTCGGGTGACAAGCCCCTTGTCGTTGAGCCCCGGGATTGCCCCCTCGTTGCGCTTGTCCACCGCGAAGTCGAAGATTGCCCAGATCCAAGTGCCCCAGATGTTTGGGTTGTCCTTCAGCTGTGCCCAGAGGCGTTCGTGAAAATGGTTCTGCCACTCCTGCGGATGAAATGTCCCGTTGTGGACTGGTCGGGCGAGATCGCCCTCTTGGAATTGTGCAGGATTCGCCCCGGCGCCGTATTCGCTGATGCCGATGCGCGCTCCCATTTGCTGGCGGTATGACTCGATCCAGGCTGCGGCATCATCGGGGCTGGAGCTATACCATCCCGGATAAATATTCCACGCGGCTGCGTCGGGAATTTTGTGTTTGGCTCCTGCATTCTGGCGGAACGAGGCCGCGACCGTTGGGCGAGTCGAATCGATTTGCTTGGCGAGTTTTTCGAGATCTTCAACGACCGGCACTGCTGGAGCCGTGGCCATCGCCCCGCAGTCGAGTTCGTTGAAGATCCCCCACATGGCGACCGAGGGATGGTTATAGTTTTGGTAAACCATCTCCTGCAATTGCTGGCGGGCGTTAGCGAGGAACCCGGGCGCGGCGCTCACGGCATCGACGAGGGGGATTTCCTCCCAAGTGATGATCCCGAAGCGGTCGCTGAGGTCGTGGAAGTATTCCGCCTGTTGATAGTGCGCAAGGCGGATCGTGTTGGCTCCCATTTCGCGAATGAGCGCGTGGTCTTCGTCGTGGTCGGCTTTGGAAAGCGCCCAGCCTTTGCCCGTGCGCTCTTGATGACGGTTCACGCCGTGCAGCGCGTAGGGCTCGCCATTCAGCAAAAAGCCTTTTTCCTTGTCGATCGCCACTGTGCGGAGCCCCAGAGGTTGCGTCACCTCATCGAGAAATTCCCCTGCGCGGCTCAAGCGAATCGTCGCAGAGTAAAGATACGGATCAGCAGCTCCCCTCCAAAGGCGTGGAGCCGGGATTTCGACTGTGGTGGCGTGTTCACTCAATCCAGACTTGGCGAGGCGTTCGGTTTTCTTCGCAACCACCGCACCTTCGGCGTTCTTGATTTCGATCTCGAGTGCGATGTCCTGCAAGTCCTCACCCTCACTCGAAAGGAGCGTCTTCACTTCGACTTCGGCCTTTTCTTTGCTCATTTTTCGAAGGGTCAAAAACACACCAGGCGATCCGAAGAATGTTGGCGAGATGCAGACCTCGCCAGTGCTGAAAATTTCCACAGGCCGGTATATGCCGCCAAAGATCGTAAAATCCCCCGAGATCGGTGCAACATCGAATTGCCGCGAGTTGTCCACCCGAACGCGCATGGAATCTTTCCCGTCAAATTTCAAATAGGGAGTGATCTCAAAACAAAACGCCCCGAACGCGCCCCGGTGTTGACCGACGGGAATGCGATTGATCAAAACATCCGCCACCAGCGAGACACCCTCAAAGCGCACAAACACGCGCCGAGCCTTCCACTCCGTAGGAATCGGCAGCGCCCGCTCATACCAAGCCGGACCGCGATAGTAGCCCTCCGGCAGTTCAGGATTGGCCGCCAGCCCATTCGCGCCGTCCTCTGCGTTCCACGTGTGCGGAATGCTAACAACCTCCCAAGGCGGAGTCTGAATGTTTTTCCACGTCTCCTGGTTCTCGTCAGGCGCAATGTCTCGCTTGAGGAATTTCCAATCCTCAAGGAGAGGCACAGCGTCCCGTGCGGCGACATGTCCCGAAGAAGCGAGAACCAGTAAAACGAATGAAATAATTAAATATCTTTCGTAGATGGGCTTGTATTTTTTGTGAGGTGCAAGTTGCGCCATAAAAGAAACAATGTCTTGAGTGGTTTGGAAACACTGGGAGAGCTGAACGAATACAATGTTGAATATTATTGCTTCTATCAAGAAATTTGCTGACTCATTACGATACAACTCGATTTCTTTACGCCATGGCAGAGCACCCGCCCTCCCCCTCGCCGTTGAACCGCACAAAATTCCGCTGGGTGGTTTGCGCACTTTTGTTGTTTGCCACGGCCATCAACTACATCGACCGGCAAGTGATCGGACTGCTCAAGCCGGTGCTGCAGGGCGAGTTTGGTTTTGACGAGCGCGACTACGCCTCGATCGTTTTTTCATTCCAAGCAGCCTACAGCATTGGCCTGTTGTTTGCAGGATGGCTCATGGACCGGATCGGTGTGCGGGTCGGCCTCGCCCTTGCAGTCGGAGTATGGAGCCTTGCAACGATGGCCCACGGCGCAGCGCACTGGTTTCCGTGGCTGCGCTTTCCTGCGGTGTGTATCGACCCGCCTGCGGTGATCCTGCTCTGCGGTGCGACCGCCGGTTTTGCCATCGCCCGCGTGGTGCTGGGATTCGGCGAGGCGGGGAATTTTCCCGCCGCAGTGAAGGCGGTGTCCGAGTGGTTTCCCCGGAAGGAACGGTCTCTGGCGGTCGGCATATTTAATTCCGGAAGCAATATCGGTGCGCTGGCAGCGCCCCTGCTCATCCCCTGGATCACATTGGCCTACGGGTGGCAGGCCGCGTTTGTTTCCATCGGGCTGCTGGGTTTTGTGTGGCTTGTGGCCTGGTGGTGGCTCTACCGGGCGCCAGAATCCCATCCCTTCGTCAATGCGGCCGAACTCGCCCACATCCGCAGCGACCCGCCAGAACCTGCGGGAAAAATCCCGTGGCGCAGCCTGTGGCCACACCGCCAGACTTGGGCGTTTGCGGCGGGAAAATTTCTCACCGATCCCATCTGGTGGCTCTACCTCTTCTGGGTTCCTGATTTTTTGAAACGGAACCACGGCCTCGATTTGAAAACGATGGGCTTGCCGCTTGTCGCGATCTATTTGGCTGCGGACGCCGGCAGCATCGGCGGCGGCTGGCTTTCCTCGCACCTCATCTCGAGGGGATGGACGGTGAATCTCGCCCGCAAGGCAACGATGCTTCTGTGTGCCCTTGCCGTGACTCCCATGCTGTTCGCGGCGCAGGTGGACGATCTCTGGACTGCCGTGGCCCTCGTTTCCCTGGCGGCCGCTGCCCACCAAGGGTGGTCGGCGAACCTCTTCACGTTGGTGTCGGATGTTTTTCCGAGGCAGGCGGTGGGCTCGGTCGTCGGTCTCGGCGGCATGGCAGGCTCGATCGGGGGCATGCTCATCGCACTCGCCGTTGGCGAAATCCTGCAAAAGACCGGCAGCTACGCCTTGATCTTTGGCGTCGCCGCATCTGCCTACCTCGTAGCGCTGCTCGTCATCCAACTTTTGGCACCAAGACTGGAACCGGTCCGGCTTTGAGGGCGCGGTGCGCTGGGTCGATCGCCAACCCGCAGCCGATTCTCAACCAGCTCAAGGACTTCCTCGGAGACGCCTTCACTCCCGGCCCAAAAGTTGAGGCCTGCATCAAGCCCGCGCTGCACAGGCAAAGAGCATAGGGGCGGCTTCGCCGCAAAAGTCGGCGCCGACGGAGCATCGCCCTCCAGAAGATCGAAAGGGCGCTGCCGCGCCATGGTGCAAAAACTTTTCTTTCCACATTTCCCGCTCAAACCTCCAGCACAACCACCTATGCCGCATGGCTGGTTGCCGCTTCCCTCAACCACTCGAATGCCGCCCTCTTGGACTACGCCTTCGGTGCGAACGCGCCCGGATCACTCGATCCAACCTATCTCCCCCTGGCATCAGTGGACGCGGGAAATCTGGTGCTCGTTTACCATGTGCGACAGGATGCACATGGTTTGGCGGTGGCTCCCGAACTCAGCACCGATTTGTCCGCAGCCAATGGTGGCTTCGCGACCTCGGCATCGATCACAGACACCGCCATCGGCAGCACCACCGCCGATGGCGTAACCATTCAAACACGCCGCGCCAGCGTTCCAATCCCACCGCTCGGTTCAAAAGCCTTCCTCCGTATCAAAGCCACGCAGAATTGAGCGTTGGCCTCCACGGACCATTCCCTACCACACGGTCCGCACCAACCCGCTGGCAGAAATGGTTTTATCGCGGGTGAGAAGCGGCAATTTGTGGTAGATAGCCGATGCGACGATGATGCGGTCAAAGGGATCGCCCTGTGGCAGATTCAAATCCACAGCCAGAGAGGCAATTTAGGAAGTCATCGTCAAAAGCGGGTAATTCCGCTGGATGGCCCTCAGATATTCTTCGGCAGAAACCGAGAGTTCGATGCGGCCTTTTTTGGCCAGCATTGCAATTTCCAGCAGCGTGATGTCCGAGAGCACCGCCTCGCCTTCCTTGAGGAATCTCAGCAACTCACCCGCCGAAGCCCCAAGGCGTTCATCCCCCTCCGCCGCTCAGATGACCGCGTGGGTATCCAACAAAGCCCTCAAAGACGAGACTCCCATCCCAGAGCGTCGCTCGTAGGGCCGTCAATATCGTCGTCCGTCCGCGCAACAAGGCCCTTCAGGCATCCAACCAATTTTTCAGCAACCGGCGTATCCAAGGTCAGCCGAAAATTTCCCTCGCGGGACTTGATAATGACCACTTCCCCCGCAAGGACAGCACGCTTGACGCGCGGAAAATCCCGCAAAAGTTCGGTAACAGTCGAATCCATGTGGCAAATATGTCTGATAATTTGTTTGATATCAAACAGCCTCGTGAAGCCCATTCGCAAAGAGGAAAAGACACCTTGTGAGCGCCTTCAAAACGAGTGCAGAAAATCGATGTGCGGCACTGCCCACTGCAAAAAAAGCAGAAGCTCTATCTCGAATACGGGAGGGATGCCGATATCGCACAATAATGAAAACATAATTCCCAGAATTTCATTGCATGAATCATTTTTAGGATTACAAGCCCTGAACTTCCCGACCCGCCAAAAAGGAGACAGCGAAATAAAGAGCCGTGCGATTTTGAGGATGTAGGGGAATGGACGTTGGGAGCGCATTTTAACAGTTTATGGGATCAGTTTGAAGCGCACTTACTGCCATTACAAATAAGATGAAACTTTTTGCTCTATTCCTGAAATTTATTGCACGCGGCAGGTTTTGTGAAATGGTAATCTCGGCCGAAAAATTGCCACGAAATTGGGTCGGGCAGGCGATCGATGGCCAATCACTCCATGAGTTCCCTCTCCTTGTGCAACGAATATCTTCAAGTCCTGGTTTGTGCGGGCGGACTCGCTCTCTCACCGGTCACCCCGCAAAAAGGCCCGCTGGGAATTCAAATCTCACTCCCGGGCACCCGAAGTGGGGACGCCTCTGCGGTTTCCTCTCATGACTTGGCACAGGGCGGCGGCCGCAGCTTGGTTGTGAGGCACGGCGACAGGATCACCACCGCAAGCCTGCGTGATGGCGACCCGTTTCTTCATCTGGAAACGCGTGTGGAAAATCCGACTTCCGAGCCTGTTTCGATCGATCAAATTTCCATCGCTGCACTTGGCTTTGATGCGGCAGAGGGAACGGATGCTGCCACCTGGAGCACATTGGGCTCGGGCGGGATGAAGCCAGCAAATCAGCCGCTCGGCAGTTTTGGCTACTTGGCAGTGGCCGACCCCGCTTCACGAAACGGCGCCATCTGCGCCTGGCTCACACAAGAGCGTGGACTGGGAACACTGCTCCCGAAATTCCAAGACGGGCGACTGAGCGTCGATGCCGAGCTGGAGTTTGGAAACTTGCGCGTGAAGCCCGGCCAGAGCCGTGAGACAGACACATTGGTCGTGGGCTTTTTTCCCGATGTGCGGCTCGGCCTGGAGCGTTTTGCGGACGAAGTGGCAAAGACCTGCGAAATCCGGCTGAAGGCGAAGCCGAGCGTCTTTTGCACTTGGTATGCGCGACGCCACGATTTCGACGGAGCCTCCACGGAGGAGGAACTCGCGAAAACGGCGGCCTTCGCAAAGACCCACCTACAGCCGTTTGGCTTGAATGTTTTCCAGATCGACGACCACTGGCAGGCCGGCACCGAAGGGAAATCCCCCGTCAAAGAAGGCTTGAACAAAGGCCCGATCAAGACATTCAAATCCACGAACACAAACTACCCGAGCGGCATGGCGGCGACCGCCGCAAACCTCCGCCGCGAGGGATTCATTCCAGGCCTCTGGTATATGCCGTTCGCCGCCGAGAGCGAGGGCGCAGAGGAGGATTTTCCTTCAGGAATTTTTGTCAAGGACCCGGAAACCGGAAGCCCCCTCTCCAACACGCGATGGTCGGGAGCGTCGATCGATACGACATCTCCGGCGGGCGAGGCCTTTTTGCGGGATAGATTTCAGCGGATTCAAAAATGGGGGTATTCCTACATCAAGGTGGATGGCCTGCACCTCGGCGCGCCGAGCCACAATGTCTACATCCATCGCACCCCTTCAGGAAAATCCCTTCGCGCCGCCACGCTGCACGATCCCGACAAAACCTTTATCGAAGCGTATCGCCAGGGATTGAAACTCCTGCGCGAGGAAACGCCGGGCACATTCATTCTCGGCTGCACGACCACACAAAACATGGTGGCGTTCGCTCCGCTCTTCGGGATGCTTGATGCCATGCGGGTCGGGCCGGACAACGACCGCGCGGCCAAGGGAGAGTGGAAAAGCCTCACCTACGGCCCCGACTTCGCGGGCAACCTCTGGTTTCTCAACAACCGCGTCTGGCACAACGACCCCGATCCCATCTATGTCCGCGAGTCCAACCCGCTCGACAATGTGCGCTGGATGGCTTCGTGGCTGGCCATCAGCGGAGCCATGAATACAACCAGCGAGCGGTATGCCGAACTCCCCCCCGAGCGGCTGGACATCCTCAAACGCACCCTGCCCTCGCACTCGCTCCCTGCGCGTCCAGTGGATGTTCTCGAACGGGAAAAACCAGCCATCTGGATCGTCGGCAACGACCGCCTCCATGTCGTGGGGTTGTTCAACTGGGACGAAAAAAATCCCGCATCCATCGCGTGCGATCCTGCTCGCATGGGACTTGATGCCAGCAAGAGCTACGAGGTCTTCGACTTTTGGGCGAACCGCTATCTGGGAAATTTCAAGACGCCCTGGAGCGAGAATCTGGAGGGAGCAGGATGCCGGGTCCTCGCCCTCCGCGAGACATCCCCCCACCCCCAACTTCTCTCCACATCGCGCCACATCACCCAAGGCCTCATCGATGTGCGATCCGAGACGTGGGACGCCGATGCTCTCACCCTGCGCGGATCGAGCGACATGGTGGCCGGCGATCCTTACGAGCTTCGCATCGTCTGCCCGCCGGATTTCGCCCCCTCCAAGTGGACAATGGGAACGCCCGACAGCATAGCCTCTGGGACGAGCATCGAGGGCAACCTTGTCCGCATCACCGTGACGCCAGCAAAAAGCGGTCCGGTGGACTGGGCGCTCACCTTTACACGGACCCACCCCGCAGGTGTCTCCCAACGGAATCCGCAAGTGCAATTCAAAGGCGTGGGCGGCTGAGTTTATGCGAGGAAAAGCGGACCCACCCCCACTCAGAAAAGCAGGCGCCTTGAAAATCGGTCTGTTGATTTTTTCGCTGTTCACGGGAACCGTCACGACCCGTGCGGACATTGTGATTTCGCAAGTCTACGAGGGGGCGAGGAACGACAAATATGTGGAGGTCTCGAACACCGGCGAATCCGCTGTGGATTTGTCGTCCTACAAACTCGCCATTTGGAAACGGTCCAAATCCGGCGGCGACGCGTCCACCGAGGGCGTCACTCCGTCCTACGCCACCCTTTCGGGAACGCTGGCCGCGGGAGCCACAAAGCTTTTCAAAAACTCGGGCGCCAATGATCCCAGCTACGCCGACAACGCCGGTGTCACCAACGCTTCGGTGGATTTCGACGGCAACGATACGATCGCGATTGTGACTGGCACAAACGCCGTGGTGGACCTCTTTGGCGCGGGGCTGAATAACAAGGATCAGAACTACTCTCGCAAGCCCACGGCACCGGCCGCATCGAGCGTTTTCAATCCGCTGGATTGGGACGCCGCGAGTTACAGCATTGCGAACAACGCCCAACCCGGAACCGGAAATTATCTCGGATTTTATCCGTTCGTCAGCACTCCGAAGCCGGTGATCTTCCTGAATCCGTCGACCATCGAGGGGCTGGCGAACAGCTCTGGCAGCGCATCCGCCGCACTGAGCTACACGGTCACGGCATCGAATCTCGCCGAACCGCTGAAGATCGATGTCTCCTCGGGCAGCATTGAGATTTGCAAGCAGGGAGAGGCCGCATTCGGATCCAGCCTAGTTTTGACTCCGATCAATGGAGCGGTCTCCCAGGCGATCACTGTGCGGCTCTCGGCCAAGTCTCCAGTGGGTTTCGCAGCGGCGACTGTGGATCATGTCTCCGGCATCGCCGCGTCCGCGCTGCCGGTCAGTGGCGAGACGAAATCTCCGGTCCCATCAAAAGCAGGACTCCGCAGCGCTCTCGACTACGTGGTTCCCAAAGCCTCGTTTTTTCAACTCCCGGCCGGGGAACTTGTCCACACTCTCAGCGACACCTCCGGCTCGATTGCGACTCTGCAATCCCAAATCGATGCAGCCCGGCTTGCAAACCCCGGCCATTATTTGGCGATCCAACTCAAGGCCAGTGCGGTCTACACCGTGACGAACGCGCCGCTCACATTGGGATCCAACATGTCGCTCTCGGGTCTTGGAACGAGCATTGTGGCGGATCCCTCGGCGACTTCCGCGAGTCTTGTCAAAATCACAAACGGTTCCTCCTCGGTCTCCATCGATCGCCTCACCCTCGAAGGAGCTGGGAAGAGCCTCTTGGGAATCGAGGGCACGGCCGTGAGCCGGGTCAATATCGACCGCGTCACAATCCGCGAGACGCTTTCGGGCGGAATTTTCCTCCAAGGCGCTGGATCCACCGTTTTCGACAACGAAATGACTGTGACGCGCTGCACGCTGACGGGCATTGCAGGGGCGGCCGGAATCCGGTTCAAAAACACCACACAGTCCGTTGTGATGGACAACGAGTGTTTGAACAACGGAACCGGAATTTTTATGGAGTCGTCCGACTACGGCACCGTCATCAACAACCAACTGAAATACAATTCCGCAGCGGGCATCCGCCTGCGCGATGTGAAATACGCGAGGGTCGCCAACAACCTCAGCAGCGGAAATCCGACAGGCATCGCCTGCGAGGGATCGCTCGGCTCCGGCACGAAGTCCTACAATTTCGTTTTTCGAAATGAAATCCGCTCTGCGCAAACGGGCATCCTTCTCGGCCAGTCGAGGGATACCGTTTACGGGAACGCATTTTCTTCCGATGTCACCACCCCCCTGGCTTTCGCGCCGGGTGCCTTAAATCGAGTCATGCAAACGGGAGCGCCGGCGCAGGCGGACGGGCAGGAATATTTTTACCCGCCCACAGCTTCGAATTGGCATGGAGATTCGATTAAAAACGGGCAGTCGCGCACAGACATCACCACCTCCGCCGCCAGCCTCTCGGCGATCCAAGCCCAATACGATGCGGCGCGCTCGCAGAACCCGACGGGGGTTTTCGTGCTGCGCCTGACATCGCCTGAAATCGTTGGCGACAGCCCGCTGGCGCTCCAGTCCGACACCTGCGTGGTTCTGGAGGGAGCGCTCAAACTCAACGAGGGCGTGACCGCCTTTGTCGCAACCGGCACGACGAACGCCACACTCGGTTTCATTTCCATCTCCGGCGGCACGATTGATGGCCAAGGCACCACAGGACGGGGCGGCCTGAGTTTTACAAACTGCTCGAAGGTTTTGGTCGAGGATGTGGAGTTGGTGAATTTCGGGTTGAAGACGACGCGCGTGGCCGGCTCGGATGTGATTCTTTTTGCTGGCTGCACGGATCCCTGCATCGTGGATTCGAGCCGCATCGACGGCGGTGCCGCGCGCGGGATTTGGACGAAAGGCATCAGCGGCAGTTCGCTTTCCGGGATGCTCTTCCTCGATAACACGGTCTCGAATGTGAACATGGACGGGATCGATTTCGATGTCGCCACATCGGCCTCGGCGGCCTTCTACAACCTCTGTCAAAACAACGTCCGCTACGGAATCTTCATCGAAGAGGGGGCCAAATATGTGCAGGCCATCGCGAACACCTGCACGGGAAATGACATCGGCATCAATCTGTATGCCTACGATGTCGGGCCGACCGAAAAAAACACCGTGGTGGCGAACAACCTCTCCGCCAACCGGCGCGGGCTGCGCTTCGGCGCGAGGGATGGATTTCTCACCCAATCGAATTTTGCCTTCAACAACCGCATCTCCAGTTCCTCGCCACTCTCGGGCATCGATGCGCAGGATGACGGTGCGAACAACTACATTTCCCAGAACCTCCTCTCCGCGAACGCGGCCGACTATGGCAGCACGAGCACAGCGGTTTTTTACAATTCCCCGAGCACCGCCTCCGCCGGAGTCGACAACGCCACACTCGCCAACACGGATTTCACCGTGGGCTATGCGGACGGCAATCTGGCGGGTCAAAATGGCTGGACCACCTTGGGCAATAGCACGCTGGGCACGGTGCAGGTTCACGCTGGCGCGACAAGGTTGGCCGCAGGCACAAACTATCAGGCGGTCTTCAAATCCCTCTCGCCCTATCAATTCACGGACAACTCCTCGGTCTACATCCGGATCGATATCAATGTCCAGAGCGCCTCCACAGCCGGATCGGACTTTTTCCTCGTCACCCGCGAAATCGACGCGGCCACAGGTCAGCCAAGTGGAAAAAACTACTTCAGAATTTACATCAGAGCCTCGGGAACGGGCTTCCAGATTGGCTGGAATCCGCATGCGGAGAGCGGGACTGTGACTCCAGCCGTTCCGACCTACAGCGACACCGTCTTCGAGTTCAATGCGGACCACAAAATCGTCATCCGCTGCGATGCCGTGCCGCTGCGATCGAACGACGACACGTTCCTTTTTGTGAATCCCGCAAATTCCGAGACCGCTCCGCTGATGAGCCGAACGACTTGGACGGGAAACACCGATGAATTCAGCGCCAGCGCCTCCTCGGGCACCTCGAGCGGCGTGGCCCGCGTGGGAGGATACCTCAATCTCGTTCTCAAACAACAAGCCGTCGCATCAACTCCCGCGAACATTTTGAATGTCCACCGCATCGTCGTCGCAAATGACCTCGCGGATATTGGGATCGCCAGCGCCGGGGTTCCGTTGCCCGAAGTCGTCGTCACCAGTTTCGGCAACAACAGCACGGGCGGCACCACGACATGGAAGACTGGTCCCGGTTGGTCGCCGAGCGCACCCGCAAGCGGCATTGAAACAGTTCTCGCTTTTACTGGAGCCCTCTCCGGCAACCTCGTCGTCAACAACGACAGCACAGGGAACTTCACCTTGAATACGTTGACGATGGCGAATACCGGATCGGGAAACATGACATTTCGCGGAGGGACGCTGCATTTTTCGGCTTCAAGCTCCACCAATCCCACCATCACCTTCGCCAGCAGCAACTCGATCCTCCAAACCATCGGCAACCAACTCCACCTGAATGCCACTCTGAAGGTCACCCAGGCATCCGGTTCCTCGTCCTACAATTCGGCCATCACAGGCGCGATCAGCGGAACCGGTGGACTCACGAAAGCCGGTGGCGGGCGAGTCGATCTTGCCAGCACGGAGAACTCGTTTTCGGGCCCGGTTTCGGTTGAGAATGGATTCCTCTACATCGCGAGCATCGGACAAATCGGGGCGCCAAGTTCCCTCGGGACGAGCGCCACCATCCCACTTGGTTCCGGCTCGAATACAGGCACCCTCCGTTGGGGGGATTCCCTCAACTCCGTCGCGGAGACCTCCGACAAAACCATCTCGCTCGCGGGCTCCACAGGCGGCGGCACGATCGATACGCGGGGCACCAATGTTCTCACTCTCAATGGAACGATCGGCACAGGCTCGAATCCCTCCGCCCGCTCGCTAATCCTCACGGGCAATGGAATGAACGCCACGTCGGGCCGGTCACTGGTTCTGAATGGAGTCGTCTCCGGAATGGCGCGGCTTCGGGTGAATGGCAGCAGCGATAGGACAGTCATCCTCGGCAGCGAGGCCAACACCTTCGCGGGCGGGCTTTCGATTGATGGCAACACAGGAGGCAAGACCTACACAGTGGCGGTTGGAAAAGTCGGAAACGCCGGAGAAGCCAGCTCGCTGGGCACCCACTCGACGATCCATCTCGGAACGTCCAGCGCCACCGTCTTCAACACGCTCCGCTACACAGGCTCCGGCGAGACGACAGACAAAACAGTAAACCTCGCGGGAACGCTTGGCGGAGGAATGATCGTCAACCGCGGCGCGGGAATCCTCAAGTTCTCCTCTCCGGTCACCGCAACCGGCAACGGCTCGAAAACCCTCTACGCCGATGCTGAAACAGCCGACATCGAATTCGCCGGATCGATCCCTGACAGCGCAGGCGGAAGCACCTCCCTGAATATCAACCGCAGCGGCACGGTCACACTTCGAGCGGCGAACACCTTTACCGGCGGAGCCACATTGAAAGGCGGCACGCTCCAACTCGCGCACAGTAGCGCACTGTCTTCGGGCGATGTGAGATTCACAACCGGCGGCACAGGCTCAGCCACACTGAAAGTGGCCTACAGCGGGTCGAGCGCCCAAATCGGGAACCTCCTCGTTCAAGCCAACTCGACCATCGATCTGGGCACCGATCCCACCGCCGCCCTTGTCTTCAGCCGCGCCACTGGATGGACTTCAGGAACCGCGCTCACATTGACGAACTGTGGTAAAGGCAGGATCGCTATTCTTGACGCGTCGGGCCTGGATTTGACCCAAATCAAATCCACAGAATACCCCGACCGACAGGCCGTCCTGGCGTCAAACGGAACGATCACATTCCCCACCGAAACCCCGGCGACCTACGCCGCTTGGTTGGAATCCGCCTCAGGCAAACACTCCGACGCCGCTCTCTTGGACTACGCCTTCGGAGCTGCCTCGCCTGGAGCACTTGATCCCGCCTATCTTCCCGTGACCTTGATGGAAGCGGGAAACATCGCCCTCCTTTACCATGTGAGGCTAGGCGCCGAGGCCTTGGTTGTGACTCCCGAACTCAGCACCGATTTGTCCGTCTCCGCGGGAGGCTTCGCCGCCTCGGCGCTCATCACGGAGACCGTCATCGGCAGCACCACCACAGGCGGCGCGACAATTCAAAAACGCCGCGCCAGCGTGCCAATTAACCCACTCGGCCAAAAAGCCTTCCTCCGCCTTCGCATCATACAGAATTGAGCATAGGGGTCAGGAATTAATTATTGACATTTTTTCGGATCGCAAGGCAGATTCAGATGGCGTCTGGATGCGCGATGTATCGGGCGGTGCCGCATGGGAACATCGGGAACGGGTCGAGACGGATGTGGAACTTGAGGCGATCAAGAGGAAATTAATGTCAAGAATTAATTCCTGACCCCTGATGTTGGCTTCGGCAAAAAATCTCGTTTTGAACCGTCGCCGACACGTTCGAAAAAAACGCGTGTCGAAAAAAACTCATTGCGCTCAACCGAACCTTTGATAGACTCCCGTTCCTTTTCCAATGCCAAAATCCATCGCACGCAGCAAAACGCGCAAGTCAGTGGCCAAACGTTTCAAGATCACCGGGACCGGCAAGGTTGTTCGCAACCATGCTTCCCGGCGTCACCTTTTGGCGAGCAAGAGTGCCAGCAAGAAACGCCATATGGCGAAGTCCGTCGTGGTTGATAAAACCGACGTGGATCGCATCAAAGCCTGCCTCCCCTTCAGCCACTGAGGTCAGGCCTGCACTTAATACAGAGATCCTCTGGACTGCCCTGAAAATTTTCAGGGATAACGGAGCCGGCGAGTCCGGGGATCCCACCAAACGAACAGCCGCTCCAAGGAGGTCCCGACTAAGAATCGGGATTTAGTTACACATGCCAAGAGCAACCAATGCTCCCGCCAGTCGTGCGCGTCGCAAGCGCGTCGTTGACGCGTCCAAGGGATACCGTGGACGTCGTTCCAAACTCTTCCGCTATGCGAAAGATGCCCAGATGAAGGCAAAATACTGGGCCTACCGCGACAGGAAAACCCGCAAGCGCAATTTCCGCGCGCTTTGGATCACCCGTCTCAGCGCCGCCGTGCGTGCCGAGGGGATCACCTACAGTCGCTTTGTGGAGGGTCTCAAGGCCGCTAATATTCTGCTCGACCGCAAGGTTCTTTCCGACATCGCAGTCCATGACGCGCAAGCGTTCAAGGCGATTGTGACCCAGGCCCGCACCGCCCTCGAGGGCAAGCAAGCGAAGCAGGCCGCCTGAGGATTCTCACGCTGGATGAGGGGGACTCGGAGAGAAGAGGGAAGAGGCGTTACCGTCTTTTCCTCACGCTCCAGAGTTCCCCTGATTCCATCGGAAAAGTCTGCCACATCCTGTATTTTCCAGGTTGGGACATGAATCTCGCCAACCACTCAATCGCCCCTCACCCCGCGACCGGCAACGCCGCCGTGCGCTGGTGCCGGGATGTCGAAGTCTGGAAAATTCCAGTCCACTGCGGACGGGAATTTTTGATGACTGCGGCGCGGATTTTTAACCGCTTGTCCCCGCGGCCCGCCGGCGTGATCCCGTGTTGGTCCGCACGGAGGACTTTCTGCGCGATCATCAAGGACCTCCCCTCTTGGTCGCTGACCCCATCCTTTCCTTTCTTTATGGGCAAACCGTCGAAAATCAATGGAACAACAAGCTGAAGCCCTGCGCGAGGAGGCCTTGAGCCTTATCGCTTCGGCCAACGATGCTGCCACTTTGGAGGCTGCGCGACTGCGTTACTTGGGCAAGAACGGGGCCATCACGTCTCTCAGCGAGGGGATGCGCAATGTCCCGAAGGAAGAGCGGCCGAGATTCGGAAAAATCCTCAACGACCTCCGTTCGGTTGTGGGGGCCGCTCTGGAAGGGTGCGAGAAGCGCCTTCTTGACACCGCCGACTCGGCGGCGGTCGCCTCGCTCGACCTCTCACTTCCCGGCACTTGCCCGGCCCCGGGATCGCTCCATCCGCTCACCCAGCTCATGGATCGTGCCGTGCGCTGCTTCCGCCGCATGGGATTCGCGATTGCCGACGGTCCCGATATCGAGACCGAGTGGCATTGTTTTGATGCGTTGAACACTCCTCCCGACCATCCGGCCCGCAACGAGCAGGACACATTTTATCTTCCCGACGGACGGCTCCTTCGCTCCCACACGTCGAGCGTGCAGATTCGGGTTATGGAGACAACCCCGCCGCCGGTGCGCATCATTGCGCCTGGTTCGGCCTATCGCCGGGACGAAGTCGATGCCACGCACCTTGCACAGTTCACCCAAATGGAGGGTCTCTACGTCGCCGAAAAAGCCAGCCTCGCCGATCTCAAAGGGACCCTGGAGTTTTTTTTCCGCGAATTGTTCGGGGCGGAAACCGACATCCAGTTCCGCCCGCACTTTTTCCCGTTCACCGAGCCGAGCTACGAGATCGATATCCGCACGGAGGCTCTGGGAGGCGATTGGATGGAACTTGCCGGTTGCGGCATGGTTGATCCCGCTGTCTTTGAGGCCATCTGCGAGCGGCGTGGCGACCGCGTCTATGATCCGGAACGGGTCAGCGGGTTTGCCTTCGGCTTTGGTCTGGAGCGCCTCGCCATGAACCTCTCCCGGATTCCCGATATTCGCATGCTTGTCGAAAACGACCTGCGCTTTCTCAAACAATTCCAATAGCCGTGAAAATTTCCATCAACTGGTTGCGTGATTTCGTGGACTGCCAACTTTCGTCCTCCGCGCTGGAGTCCCTTCTCCGCCGGGCCGGGCTTGAGGTGTCATCCATTGAGCAACGCGGAGCCTCGATCGACAACGTTGTCGTCGCGGAGATTCTCGAATCACATCCGCATCCGAACGCCGACCGCCTGAGCGTCTGCCGGGTTGACGACGGTTCGGCCATGCCGCGACAGATCGTCTGCGGTGCCAAGAACTACAAGGTCGGCGACAAGGTTCCTCTCGCTCTGCCAGGTGCTGTGATGCCCGGAGATTTCAAAATCAAAACCGGCAAGCTGCGCGGAGTCGAGAGCGAGGGCATGATGTGCAGTGCGAAGGAACTGAGCTTGGCCGAGGACGCCGAGGGATTGCTCATCCTGCCACCCTCCAGCATTCCCGGCACACCACTCAAAGAAATTTTCCCTTCCGAAACAATTCTCGAGCTCGAAATCACGCCGAACCGATCAGACTGGCTCAGCCACTTGGGCGTTGCCCGCGAGATCGGCGTTTTCACCGGCCTGACGGTCAAGCATCCCCTGCCCAAGCTTGCCGACGAGGTTGGTGCGGAGATGCGTGTTACGCTTGAAGATACCGGGTGTGAATTCTACACGCTCCGCCGCATCGACGGGGTGAAGGTCGGCCCGAGCCCGCAGTGGCTGTGCGACCGCCTCGCCGCTGTGGGGCTTCGTCCCGTCAACAATGTGGTGGACGTCACGAACTACGTGCTCTTCGAACTCGGGCAGCCTCTCCATGCATTCGACGCCGCTAAAGTGGCGGGTGCGATCCGCGTTCGGGCGGCGGTCGAGGGCGAGGGCTTCCGCTCCTTGGACAGTCGCGATCTCCTGCTGCCCGCTGGCTCGCTAGTGATTGCCGATGACCATGGGCCTGTGGCCCTCGCAGGCGTGATGGGCGGCGAGGGGACGGCCGTCACGGCGGGCACGGTGAATATTCTCTTGGAGAGCGCGACCTTCGAGCCCTCGCGTGTCCGCAGCGCCTCGCGAGCCCTCGGGTTGCACAGCGACTCCAGCTATCGCTTTGAGCGCGGTGTGGATCCCGAGATGGTCGCTGTCGCGTCTGCCCGCGCGGTGGAGTTGATCCTTGAGGTTGCAGGGGGCACTGCCTCCGAGAGCCTTCTTGTTGCCGGAAAATGCCCGGAGCGAGGCAAAGTTTCCCTGCGGCACCCGAGAGTTTGCAGCCTGCTCGGCGTCGAGCTTTCCAATGCCGAGATCGAGTCCGCACTTGTGCGAGTCGGTCTTGAGAAGCTCTCCGCCGGCGATGTGTCCCGCTGGGAGATTCCGGGCCACCGTCGGGAGTTGCAGCGTGAGGCCGATCTCATTGAGGAGATCGCCCGTGTTGTCGGGATCGAAAAGATTCCTTCGCGCGCCGAGGGACCTTTTGCGCAGAGTTCGGATGCCGACGCCTCCTATGATTTTGCGATGAATCTCCGCCACAAGCTTGTGGGTCTGGGTTTCCACGAGGCCCGCACCAGCACTCTTGTCTCGGCAGCCGATGTGGCGCGTTTCGGCGAGGCTGTTGCGCTTAGGAATCCTTTCGGAGATGACCAGTCCCAACTGCGCAATAGCCTTCTTCCGGGCCTTCTCGCCGCCCTGCGCCGCAATCTGGATCAAGGCGCGGCTTCGGTTCCGCTTTTCGAGGTCGGTCGAATTTTCATGCCGACGGGGGAAGGACAACGTCTCGCGTTGGTTGTCACCGGCGACCGCAGTGAAGTCGATTGGCGGGGGCGAGCGATCCGTGAGTGGGATGTCTTCGATCTCATCGGCGCTGTGCGTCTTCTGGCCGGCCTTGGCGACAAGGATATTGTTGCCGATGCGCAGCCCCCGGCGCCCTTCGGAGCCTCCGCGACTCTCTTTTCAAGCGGCCGGAAAATCGGTGTCGTCGGCCAACTCCATCCCGCTGCGGCCCGCGAAATCGGTGCGACCCGTCCCGTGCTGGCCGCCGAGTTGGATTTGGATGCCTGGCGTGCCATCGGGTCGCGGATGCCCGGCGTCTCGGTGCCCCCGAAGTTCCCGGCATCCACACGCGACATCGCATTTGTCGCCCCGCTGGCCCTGCCCTATGGCGAGGTGCGCACGGCGATCTCCGACCTCGGCGAGACTCTTCTGGAATCCCTGCGGCTGTTTGATCTTTTCACCGATGGGAAAGGAGAAAAAATTCCCGCTGATAAAAAATCGCTGGCCATTTCCTTGACTTTCCGGAGCGCCGAGAGAACTTTGACCACCGACGAAATCAATGCCGCCACAGACCGGATCAAAGCCGTTTTGCGGGACCGGGTGGGGGTTGATTTTCGAGAGTAGATCTTTCCCAGAAACACAAATTTTCGCGGCCTCGGCCGCAACGAATTTGCCCTGCTGTGTTCGCGATTAAACGGAGCAAACTCCCGGACCTATGTTGAATCAATCCCGGAGGCTTGGCTGCCTCGTGTGATGACAGGCCTTCATTGGAAGTCAGAGCGCGGGGTAAGCGGTCATCCACCCTAATATTAGGGAACGGGAAATGCTCTGGAACGGCACAAGTGGGGCAATTTTTTTTCACATCCGAGAGGCCTTTCCCTTCCCAGCCTCTCTTCCCAATTCTCCCCCACCCCATCCGGTTCGTCTTCCAGGAGCGAGAGCCGCGCAGGCTCGCTTGAGTGCGAGGTTTTGCAGCGGTCGGAAAAAAATCCGTCAGTTGATGGATGGATCGGAAGGAGGCACTCGAGGGGGCTATGCCAGGCGGGCAGCGATGTAGCCGTCGGGACGTATCAACACGCCGCCTTTCGGGGAAAGCCCGTAGATCTCGCGCCACGTTCCGGCCGGATCGGTGAAGTCCACGTCTTCCTTGAAAACGCGGGGGCCCGAGGCGAGGGAGGCGATTTTCGCTATGTCTGCGTCCGGGCCGCAAAGGCCGACGAATTCGCGACCGAGGAGGTCGAGAGTGGAAAGGCGTTGGCCATCCACATCGATCCAAGCATGAGGAGCCCGGCCGCCTGGGCGGCCTTGGGGAATGTAGTCGTTGACGGGATCGGTGGGACGCAGCGCTTCGGTGCCGTCGGGGGTTATGGCTGTGCTTTCGTAGAGAATTCCAAAATCCTGGCCAAGTCCCGCTCCGGCGCGGCGCGAGGCGGCGATGAGCGTGCGGGCGGTCTCCCAATCGCCGGAAAATGCCGCTCCCACGATGCTGAAGATTTCCTCCGCGTTGCCACTGCTGTTTTCAAAGGTGAATTTCGCCGCTGGGAGCCGTTCGGCTTCATAAGTGTCGAGGAGATCCCTTGAGGCAGACCCCTTGAGCACAGCCGCGAGTTTCCACGCAAGGTTGTGCACGCTCTGGAGACCATTATTGAGCCCCAGGCCGCCCGATGGGGAGACGCGCGCGGCGGCATCGCCAGAGAGGAAAATCCGACCTTGGCGCCACTGTGTTGCGAGGCTCGGAGATAAAACCCACGGGCTGAGACCAAGGATTTCGACCTTCACATCCGGCAGCCCAGAGGCTTTCACGACGAGCGCCCGGCTTCGCTCTGCATCGTAATCCTCCGCCTTCTCCCCCTCGTCCAAAAAGTGGTGCATAAGCCAGAGGTCGTCGCCGTTTACCGTGACAAAGACTTCAAAAAAATCCGACCCGATCGTATTGGCGACGAGGGCGCGGCGACCCGTGAGCCGTTCTCCGTAGGGAGCGCGGAAAAACACGCTCAGGAACTTTCCCAGTTCGCCGGGACCCACACGTGGAATGCCGAGCTTTTCGCGAGTCGGGCTCCGGTCGCCATCCGCCGCCACAAGGAAGTCCGCAGAGAGGGTTCCCGTCGATCCATCGGTGTTTTCAAATCCTACCGACACGCTGTTTTCATCCTGCGAAAAGTCCGTGACGCGTGTGCCATAGCGGATTTCCACCGTTGGCTCTGCTTTTGCGGCTTCGAAGAGAACCTCCTCGGTGTGGGGCTGTGGACAATGAAAACGCGCGCAGGGGCTGAATTGCAGGTCGTCCGCCTCAAGTGGAGCGGAGCCCAGCAACTCGCCAACAAGTCCGTTGCGCGACCAAGTCGCCACGGCATCGCACGGCGACTTCAACCCGCCCGACTGCATTTTTTCGAGCAGGCCGAGCTGACGGTAAATCTCCGCCGTGCGGCGGGTCACTCCCATTGCCTTCGGGTGTCTGGAGATGCCGGGGTGCTTCTCCATGAGAACGGTGCGGATGCCGCATTTTCCAAGCAGGAGGGCTGTCGCAAGACCGCAGGGACCACCACCAACAATCAAGACTTGTGGGTTCATTCACCCAAACAAACAGGTGTCCTTTTTCTGTCAATCGATCGTTGCCAACCCAGGTTCGCTCCGGAATCAGGGCGTGCGAAAAAAAAATAAAAGAATCTCTTGTGTGGTCCCAAGCCTGTGGTAGTTTAAAAGCGTTCTGGGGGGAACAGCAGCCCGTTGAAGCATTCGCTTCGACGGGCTGCAACTTTTGTAGGGGGTTTTACTTTCGGAAGATTTTCCTTTTGAGGATCGCCAACGCGGCGGTGGTCTCCTCCACGCGAAGCACCAAGCAGGTGAGGAAATAAGCGGGCGCTGCGAGGCAGATCGTTCCAAGAACAAGGATGATCCTTTGAAGGATTCCATCGCCGGGCAGGAAACGGGGCGCGAATGTGAGAGTCGCCTCGCAGGCGGCGGCGAGTGGCACCGCAGCCAAGGCGCAGCGGACTAACGTGCCGAGGAATCTCCGGGTCTCGAGGTTTTTTGCCGGTCCGCGCATGAGCCAATAGAGGGCGCCGAAATTCAATGTCGCGCAAAGTGTCGTCGAGAGCGCGAGACCTTTGTGTCCGAGGCCGAGGTGGAACATGAAGAGATAGTTGAGAACAAGATTCAATCCAACCGCGCCAAAACTCACGAGCATCGGCGTCCACTTGCGGTCGATCGCGTAGAAAGCGGGGGAGAGAACCTTGATGCAGGAATAGGCAACCAGCCCGGCCGCGTAGAACTGCAGGGCCAAGGCGGTTTGCAGGGTATCGTTCGCGAGGAAGTGGCCGTGCTGGTAGATGAGCCCGATCAGAGGCTCGGCAAGAAACCACAGTCCCACGGCCGAGGGGAGGGTGAGAAAGACGGCCAACCGCATCGCGCGCCCCAAGGTGGGGCCGAACCGGCTGGTATCGGTATCCGCCGCGATGCGGGAGATGACGGGCAGCGTGATCGTGGCCACAGCCACCCCGAAAACACCGATCGGAAGCTGCATGAGGCGAAAGGCGCTATTCAGCCAGGTGACTGCCTCCGCACCCTCGTAGGAGGCAAAGCGCGAGTTCACGAGAACGTTCACTTGGACCGCACTGGCAGCGATGACCGAAGGCACCATGAGAACGAGAATCCGACGGATGCCGGAATCGTTCCACCGGAAGTCCGGCAGAAACCGGAAACCTTGGCGGCTCAGGCTCGGGAGCTGGATGGCGAATTGGAGGAAGCCTCCGATGAGCGTTCCCACAGCTAGGCCGACGAGGGCCTTGCGCCCGAATGCGGGATCGATAAGCCAGCCGAAGACCACCCCGCCGAGGATCGACCCGATGTTGAAGAAGCTCGATGCGAGCGCCGGCGCGGTGAAGACCTGGCAGGAATTCAAAATCCCCATCGCAAGTGCCGCCAGCGAGACAAGAAGAATGAAGGGATACATGATCCGCGTCAGGTGAATCGTGAAGGCGGTGTCCTCCGGCGCAAAGCCCGGGGCGAGCAAATGAACCAGTGGGCCCGCAAAAAGAATACCGAGCAGGCTCACTCCACTCATGAATACGGCGACCAGGGTGAGCGTCTTGGAAGCCAGCGCCCATGCGGCTCCCTGACCTTCCTTTTCCAGTTTTTGCGAGAAGACGGTGATGAAGGCTGTGGAGAGGGCACCTTCGGCAAAGAGATCCCTCAGGAGATTCGGCAATCGAAATGCGATGAGGAAAAGTCCCATCGCCGCCGTGCCGAAAAGGGCGTTGAAGAGAACCTCGCGCACTAGGCCGAGTAGGCGGCTGAGCATCACGGCCGCGGCGATGATGCCGCTGGCCCGTGTGTTGAGTTTTTTGCCGTCGTTCATCGCGCGGCAGCTTTGCGAAGGCGTTCCATGATGGCTGCTCCGATTCCGGTTTCTGGAACGGGTTCGGCAATGATGAGATCAAGCCCCGCCTCGTCAAGGCGCCGCATGGCACCGTAGAGATTCGCCGCCGCCTCGCGCAGGTCGCCAGAGCGGCTCAGAAACTCGGTCTTCGCAAAACCCCCGGCGGGCTGGGACCAGCACAGGAGGCCGTCGGCAGGACCTCGCGCGCGGGGGTTCTCCTCGATGAGCAGCGGTGTTTGAGGCGCGTAGTGGCTCTTGAGCCCGCCCGGGGCGACAACTCCGGAGGGACCAAGGAAGACCGGAGCGAAGGCGCGTAGGGCGTTTTCGTCAATCGGCCCCTGCCTCAGAATGTGCAGTCGGTCCCCGAGCACATGGACGATGGTCGATTCGATTCCATGGGTGCAGGGGCCTCCATCGAGAATAAGAGGGATGCGGCCGCCCAGTTCGCCGAGCACATGGTCGGCGGTGGTCGGACTGATGCGGCCGAAGCGATTCGCGCTCGGGGCGGCGAGGGGCTTCCCGAAACGCACGATGACCTCTTGGAAGACAGGGTGGGCACTCATGCGCACGGCCACCGTCCCCTGCCCTGCGGTGACGATATCCGGCACGGTTGATCGGCGAGCAACGACCAGGGTGAGTGGGCCGGGCCAGAACGCTCCGGCCAATGCCAGAGCCAAGGGAGGGGGGGCGGCAATGCGGGAGAGCCAGGCCCGAGAGGGCACATGCACAATGAGCGGATCGCTGAGAGGGCGGGCCTTCGCCTCGAAGATCTTGGCACATGCCGGGGGCGAGAGGGCAGCGGCAGCAAGGCCGTAGACGGTCTCGGTCGGGAGGGCCACCGGTTCTCCAGCCATGAGCCATGCGACGGCATCTGCGATTCCCTCCCGTGGCTCGAGGACGTGCGTCTTCAATCGAGGCGGGCTGCGAGGACGTCTTCCGTTTGCCGTTTTCGAAAGTCCAGAAGCGCCTCGCGCGCGGCGGGGTTTTCGGGAGCCAGCATCGCCGCAGCAAAAAGCGCCGCGTTTTTGGCGCCGGGAACACCGATGGCGAAAGTGGCAACAGGAATGCCTGCGGGCATCTGCACGATGGAGAGGAGAGAGTCCTGCCCGCGGAGCGCGTGGCTCTCTACCGGAACGCCCAGCACGGGGATGTGGGTGTGCGCCGCGAGCATGCCGGGGAGGTGGGCTGCGCCGCCCGCTCCGGCAATGATGCAGCGGAGACCGCGCGCATCGGCCGACTTCGCGTAATCCCCCAGCAAATCCGGTGTGCGGTGGGCAGAGACCACACGGCACTCGTGGGCGATGCCTAGTTTGTTGAGAAGCACGGAGGCTTCCTTCATGGTGCTCCAGTCCGAGCGGCTTCCCATGACCACTCCCACAAGCGGCATTTCGGATTTCGGGCGTTTTGGTTTCATTTCGGATGAGGCGCGGCTTTTTTGAAAAGTAAAAGGCCGGGCGGAATCACGTTCCACCCGGCCTTAATGATCGTCGTTATTTGGACGTTCCGATGGTCGTCGGAGCAGGTGCCGGTGCCGGCTTGCTGGCGCATGCGCCGAGTCCCAGTGCTGCGATCGCGAGTGCTGCCACGGCAGCGATTGTTGCGAATTTCATGATTAGTTGTCCCCCTCCTTTCTTGGCAAGTTGCCGCCGCGAATCTGTCACAATCCAACTACCTGACAACAATATTCGGAGTCTGGCGGTGGGGGGATCACCCCACTGAGGATGCGGTATCGTTGACCCGGAGCAGGGCGACTGCTACTGCTTTTGGCTTTTCATGAGCGGATACAAGAACACGATCAACCTCCCGAAAACCGATTTTCCAATGAAGGCCGGCTTGGCCCAGCGCGAGCCGGAAATGCTGGCAAAATGGGAACGCGAAGGCCTCTACGCCCGAATCCAGGAATCCCGCAAGGATGCCCCGCTCTATCTTCTGCACGATGGCCCGCCCTTTGCGAACGGCGACGTGCATATGGGGACGGCCCTCAATAAAATCCTAAAGGATTTTGTGGTGAAAAGCCGCTCGATGGCGGGTTTCCGCGCGCCTTTTGTGCCAGGCTGGGACTGCCACGGGTTGCCCATCGAGTTTCGCGTGGTGAAGTCCTCCGCAGGCCTCGCTCCCGCCGAGGTGCGCCGCCGATCGGAAGAATATGCGCGCAAGTTTATCGACATCCAGCGCCGCCAATTCAAGCGCCTCGGCGTTCTCGGCGATTGGGAAAACCCCTACCTCACGCTCGATCCCTCCTACGAGGCCGGAATGGTCCGCTCCTTCGCGAAGTTTGTCGAAAAGGGACTCGTCTATCGCAAGAAAAAGCCCGTCCTTTGGAGCACCGGCGCGCACACCGCGCTGGCCGAGGCGGAAGTCGAATACGCCGAACGCACCGACCCGGCGATCCATGTCGAGTTCCAAGCGTCCGCCGGCCCGCTTGCGGAGATCAACGCCTCGTTTGTCGTGTGGACGACGACGCCGTGGACGCTCCCGGCGAACCTGGCGATTGCCTTGCATCCGAACGAGCGCTACGGGGTGCTGAGCTTGGAACTTCCGGATGGGACGTCACGGACCGTTGTTGTAGCCAATGCGCTGAGGGAGGCCCTCCTGGAGGAAACAAAAGCCACGCCCTTCAACGGTCCCGAAGAGACGCTCTCCCGTCGCGAATTCACCGGTGCCGAACTCGCCGGATCGAAGGCCCGCCACCCCTTCCTTGATCGCGACGTTCCGGTCATCACCGCCGATTTCGTCACGATGGAAAAAGGCACCGGGCAGGTCCATATCGCGCCGGGACATGGTGCGGACGACTACCTTGCAGGTCAGGCCAACGGACTCGATGTCCTCTCGCCTGTCGATGATTTTGGAAAATTCACCGACGAGTGCGGTGTGCCGGAACTCGTCGGGCTGTATGTCCTCGATCAAGGCAACAAGGAGGTTCTTCGCATCCTCACCGAACGCGGGGCTTTGCTCGGTCGGGCGGACTACGTGCACGACTATCCACACTGCTGGCGTTCCAAGACGCCGATCCTTTTCCGAGCGGTGGAGCAATTCTTCATTCGGATCGACGGGCTTCGCGAGACCGCCCTGCGCGAGGTGGACACCACCCAATGGATTCCGCACTGGGGCCGCAACCGCATTCGCGGCACGGTGGAATCCCGCCCGGACTGGTGCATCTCCCGCCAGCGCACTTGGGGCGTGCCGCTGCCGGTTTTCTACGATGAAAAAGGCGAGCCGATCCTCGACCCCGTCGTGATTGAAAAGGTCGCCGAGGTTTTTGCCGCGAAGGGCACAAACTCGTGGTTCGAACTCGATGATGCGACTTGGTGCGTGCTGGCCGGTCTCCCTGCGAATTGCACCCGCCGCAATGACACGCTCGATGTGTGGATGGATTCCGGCCTGAGTCATGAAACCGTTCTTCGCCAGCGGCCGGAACTGGGATTCCCCGCCGACCTTTATCTCGAGGCGACCGACCAGCACCGCGGATGGTTCCAGAGTTCGCTCATGACTTCCGTGGCCTTGAACGATTGCGCTCCCTACCGGGCTGTTCTCACGCACGGCTTCGTGATGGATGTGGACACCCGCAAGAAAATCTCGAAGTCCGCCGCCGGAGGATACCAGAAGCCCACGGACGCCGACCACTACGTCAACAAATACGGTGCGGACCTCCTCCGTCTCTGGGTGAGCAGTGTGAATTTCACCGACGATGTCCCCTTCTCGGAGGAAATCTTCACTCGTCTCTCCGATTCCTACCGGCGCGTTCGCAACACGCTGCGCATCCTTCTGGCCAACCTTCACGACTACGATGCTGCGAAGCCGCCGGCGCCGGAATCCCTGACTTTCGTGGATCGTTGGATTCTTGCGCGGCTGCAAGAGGTGGTCGCCACCTGCCTTGACGCCTACGAAAAACTCGAGTTCCACCGCGTTTACCACACGATCAACCAATTCTGCGCCGTCGATCTCAGCAGTCTCTATGTGGACATCACCAAGGACCGCCTCTACTGCGACACCGTGGATTCAGCGCGCCGCCGGGCGACGCAGTTTGCCATGCATCGTGTGCTGGATGCCATGACCCGACTGCTTGCGCCGATCATCGCCTTCACTGCCGATGAGGCCTGGGGTTGCTTCCGGCCCGGCACATCCGTTCACCTGCAGGATTTCCCGAAACCCGATGAGCGATGGACGAATCCCGGCGCCGTTGGGACGATGGATCAGTTGCTACAAATCCGAAGCCGCATTTCCCAAGGGGTGGAAAAGCCGCAAAAGGCCGGCGAAATCGGCAGTGCGCTCGAGGCGCGTGTGAAACTCTCCGTCACCGCTTCCGAAGCCGCCCTGCTCCAGCCACTCGAGGCCGAATTGGAGGAGGTCTTCATCCTCAGCGATCTCGAGGTGGTCTGCACCGACACCGCCAGTGTGGAGATTTCAAAAACTCCACACGGCCGCTGCGAGCGTTGCTGGCGGCATCGTCCCGAGGTGGGCTCCAGCGCCGCGCACCCCGTGCTTTGCTTGCGCTGCGAAGAGGCCGTGCGCGCACTGGCATGAAGCTACTCCTCCTCCTTACGCTTCCGCTCTACGCGCTCGACCAGGTCACCAAGTGGCTCGTTTTGCGTTTCATTTCGACGGACGAGTTTGTGCCCGTGATTCCTGGATTTTTCTACCTTGTGCAGGTTCACAATACCGGAGCCGCCTTCGGGATGATGAAGGACAATAATGTCTTTTTTATCCTGCTCGCCGGTGTGGCGCTTGTTTTTCTGACGGTCCTTGCGCTTCGGGGATGCTTTGTGGACGCGCCCACGAGAGTGGGAGCGGCCTTGCTGGCTGCGGGAATCCTTGGGAATCTCACCGATCGCCTGGTGCACAGCCATGTCATCGATTTTCTGGATGTGATCCTGCCATGGTATGGCCATTGGCCCGCCTTCAACGTCGCCGACTCCGCCATCTGCATTGCCGCGGGGTTGTTTCTGCTCTCGGGCTTCCGCGATATCGGCAAGAAACCCACCGTTCAGGGTTAGCCCGAGCCTGTCGGAGCCTCCCCGCGCGGTGGAGGTCTATGCGATTCCCACAGCTTGGAATTTGGCTTCCACGTGGCGGAAGTGGCGGGAGGGTTCGCAGGCGTCTTGGATTTCCGCTGCGGAGAGGTGGCGGGCGACGGTGGGTTCTTCGGCGAGGTTTTTGGCGAGTCCGCCGCCATCGCGCCAGGTTTTCATGGCAGCGCGCTGCACGGCCTCGTAGGCGTCTTTGCGTTCCATTCCTTTCTCGGTGAGCATGAGCAGGGCGGACTGGCTGGCGTAGAGGCCTCCGGTGAGTTCCATGTTCCGGCGCATATTTTCGGGATAGACGATGAGGCGGGCGACGAGCTTCGTGAGGGTGGCGAGCATGTAGTCGAGGAGGGTGCAACTGTCGGGGAGGATGATGCGCTCGACAGAGCTGTGGCTAATATCGCGTTCGTGCCAGAGGGCGACATTTTCGAGTGCTGCCATGGCGTTGCCGCGAATCACCCTGGCGAGGCCACTCAGTCGTTCTCCGGTGATGGGATTGCGCTTGTGGGGCATGGCGCTGCTGCCCTTCTGCCCTTCGCTGAAATACTCCTCCACCTCGAGCACTTCGGTGCGTTGGAGGTGGCGGAACTCGGTGGCCCAGCGGTCGATGCTGGAGGCGATGAGGGCGAGGACCGTCATGAATTCCGCATGGCGGTCACGCTGGAGGATTTGTGTGGAGAGGGGGGCGGGCTTGAGACCGAGGCGCTCGCAGACACGGCGTTCCACTTCTGGATCGAGGTGGGCGTGGGTGCCAACGGCTCCGCTGATTTTTCCGACGCGGATGCGCTGGCGCATTTCACGGAGGCGCTCGAGGCTGCGCGAGAATTCGTCATACATGAGGGCCAATTTAAGGCCGAAGCTGATTGGCTCCGCGTGGATGCCATGGCTACGGCCGATCATGGGAGTGAATTTGTGCTCCTTGGCGCGGACCGCGACGGCTTCGCGCAGGGCCAGAAGGTCGGCTTCGAGGATGCCACAGGATTCCTCCATCTGGACGGCGAGGGTGGTGTCGAGAAGATCCGAGGAGGTGAGGCCCTGGTGGATCCAGCGTGCGGCAGGACCGACGCGCGAGGCCACATCCTCGATGAAGGCGATGACGTCGTGGTTGGTGCGTTTTTCGATTTCGCGGACGGCGTCGATATCGAAGGCTCCCTTGGCACGAATCTCGGCGGCATCCTCCTTGGGGATGGTGCCGAGCTCGGCCATGGCCTCGCAGGCGAGAGTTTCGATTTCGAGCCAGATTTCCAATTTCCTCTGTTCGGTCCAGACGGACCGCATTCCGGGCAGTGAGTAGCGTTCGATCATGATGTGAGCGGCATTTAATCGGAGATCGCCGAGGCAGGCAAACCTGCGCGGCAAAAATCGCGCCGCATCATTCCACTTGTTTCGGGCGGTCTGTGCGCGGATAGGTTTCCGGTATGAAGTCTGCCCTCTTTGTTCTCCTTGTTTCGTTTTGCCTGGCCTTCACCGGTTGCACCGCCAAGGAAAAACACGCACGCAACACTGCTGCGGCAAAGTCGTGGCTTGCTGTAAACGATGGGGCGGGCGGTGCACGGGTTTCGGGTGCTTGGAAGCCGAGCGACGAGGGGTGGGGAGCGGCGATCCTTGAGCAAAAGGGCTCTCGCATCACGGGAGCAATCGGCGACTATGCGGTCGAGGGACATGTGAAGGAGCGGGACGTTTACCTAGTGCTATGGCAAGGCGGGGCGGCCCACTACTCGGCGGTGCTCAGAAAAAACGGCCCCAACCTCTCTGGCTTTTATTCGGAATCGGTGCCGTTCGACACCCGATATCAGCACAAGTTCGCGTTGAGGCGGGTCGCGGGCTAGGATGCCTGCCGGGCCACTTGGCCCTCGATGCGGAGATCTCCGCCCACGCGATGGTATGTCGTGTTTTGGAGTGCGAGTCCTGCCGCATTGGAGGAGACCCCCAGAGCGCCGGTGGCAGGTGTGGGACCGCCCAGGAGCACGGGGGCGATGTAGAGGACCACGTGGTCCACAAGATTCTGGTCAAATGCCGTGCCGAGCGTGTATCCACCGCCCTCGATCAAGACATGTTGGACGCCGCGCTTCCCGAGTTCGCGCAGTGTCGCGCGCAGGCTGCGGCCTTGGAAAACAAGTGTGCGGTCGCGGTGCTCGTCTGTGAGCAGGTGCGATGCGGGGTCGATTTTGCCGGAGCGGGACCAGACGACGCGCCAGGGTTGTTGCTCCACAGAAAGCCCACGAATGGTGAGGCGGGGGTTGTCGGTGCGGACGGTTTCCGCGCCGACCAGAACGGCTCCGCACTGTGAACGCAATTTCATTGCGTCGCGGCGGGCGGGCTCGGATGTGATCCAGCGCCGGTTGGGAGGCGAAGCGATGCGACCGTCGAGGCTCATGCCGGCCTTCGCCGTGACGTAGGGCATGCCTGTGCGAATCCATTTGTTCCAGGCGCGATTGATTGTGGCGCACTCTTCGGCAAGCACGCCGGTTCGCACCTCGATGCCGGCATCCTCGAGGATGGCCTGTGCGCGTCCGGCATGCTTGGGGTTGGGATCGGTGGCTCCCCAGACGACGCGGGCGAGTCCCGCATCGCGGATCGCGCTGGTGCAAGGTGGCGTGCGACCGTGTGTGGAGCAGGGTTCCAGCGTGACGTGGAGGGTGGCACCTCGTGCGAGTTGCGGGTTCTGCAAATTGGCCAGCGCTGCGATCTCTGCGTGAGGGAGACCTGCGGCGCGGTGCCATCCGCTCGCCAGCACGCGTCCGTTTTTTGAAATGACGGCGCCCACAGCCGGGTTGGGGGAGGTTTTGCCGAGGCCTTTTCGCGCCTCTGCGATGGCTCGGCGCATGAGTCTCTCATCCGTTGCCGGAGAGGAACTGCGGCTCATTTCGCCTTGATTTGACGTTTCGGGAGGGCCGTAGGTTTGAGCGAAAGCTGGGCGACTTCCTTGTCGTTGAGGCGCCGGCATGCTCCGACGGGGAGGCGGTGGTCGGTGAGGCCTCCGATGCGTGTGCGGGTGAGGCGTTCCACCTCATAGCCCATGTGATAAAGCATGAGGCGGATCTGGCGTTTGATGCCCTGGCGCAATGTCACGAGAATTTTCTTGGGAGCGAGAACACACAACCGCTCGAATTGTCCCCGCCCGCCTTCGATGTGGAAGCCGCGCGTGAGTTTGGCGACGTGTTCGTGGGCGAACGCCTTGTCGAGCAGGACTTCGTATTCCTTCTCGATCGTGTGGCTGGGATGGGTGAGTTGCTGTGCGAGATTGCCGTCATTGGTCATGAGCAGCAACCCCTCGCTCTCCTTATCCAGACGGCCGACGTGGGAGAGGGTGGAGTATTCCGGCGGCAGCAGCTCGTAGACTGTGCGGCGTCCCCTTTCGTCCGAACGGGTTACGACAAAGCCCCTCGGTTTGTTGAGAAGCAGGGTCACAGGCGTCGCTGTGTGGACTTGGCGTCCATGCACGCGCACGTCGTCGCCCTCGGCAACTTGCGTTGCGAGCTGAGTGATGAAGTGGCCATTGATGGCCACCGCACCGGATGTGATGAGAGCCTCGCAGGAACGGCGGGACCCCAGACCGGCTGCGGCCAGAAAACGATTCAGCCGCATTGGTGGGCTGGTTTATTCCTCCGGTTTGGTTTTTGGGAGGCCCATGACGCGCTGGCCGTCTTTGAAGAGACCTCGTTTGCGGAGAAGTTCGACGCGCTCAAAACGTTTCAAAACACTACGGCGGGCCTTAATGGCGCCCGTGCCTTTCAGACTGGGATGCTGGCTCATAAAAGTAAAATGGTCGGGTAGATTGGGTCCGGATCGGCAGGAATGCAATCGCTTTCTCTCGCGAATTCCCGCCGCGTGGAATTATTTTTTCAAGGAGTCCCGTATTTCCTCGAGGAGAGCCTCACTGCGCGTGGGGCCTGCCGGCGCTGCGGCTTCGCTCGGGGCGCGCTTGATTTGGTTTACGATTTTGACGAGCAGGAACACGCAGGCTGCGACGATGAGGAATTCGATGAGGGTGTTGAGAAACATCCCATAGCCGATGACCGGCGCTCCGGCTTCTTTGGCTTTTGCGAGGGTGTCGTAGTGCTTGCCGTCTATCGTGAGAAAGAGGCTGCTGAAGTTGACCCCTTTGAGGATGGCTCCGATCGGGGGCATGATGACATCGGTCACGAGGCTGTTGACGATCTTGCCGAATGCGGCTCCGATAATTACACCCACGGCGAGATCCACCACATTTCCCCGGGAGATGAATTCGCGAAATTCCTGAGCTATCTTCATGAGGAAATCAAGTCACCAAATTCCGACGGTTTTTCCAAGAGAGAAACGCTGTTGGGATGTGGGGTGATCACCTGCTGCGGGGGGACGGCTTTTCGAAAAGATAGTGGCTGACGAGCCATTCGTTGCCGTCGCGATAGCCCCAGAGTTCGGCGCAGGACATGAAAAAGACACGCCAGTAGGCGCGCCACTTGGCGGTTTGGTCCCGGCCGTAGGTCTTTTCCAAAATGGGGGTGACAGCCGACTCGTTGGCATCCATTTTTTCGAGCCAGGCTTCCGAGGTTCGCTGGTAGTGGGTGCCGCTGACACGCCAGTGGCGGCGGATCACAAGATCATCCTGGAAGTAAAGGAGCAGGTCGTCGGAGGGCATCGTGCCGCCCTCGAAAAAGTAGCGCGTTATCCAGTCCGAGGGATCTTTCCCTTCGAAGTGGTAGGCGAATTCGCGGTGGGTAAAGATGTGGATAAAAATCAAGCCACCTGGTCGGAGCCAGCGTGCGACCTTGGCCATGAGGAGCTGGTAGTTTTTCATGTGCTCGAACATCTCAACGGAGACGACGCGGTCGAAGGCGGAGTCGCCCGCCTCGAAGACATTCATGTCGGCGGTGACGATACGGACGTTGGCGAGACCGCGCCGCGCGGCTTCGGCTTCGATGTGGAGTTTTTGCGTGGCGGAATTCGAGACGCCCGTGATGCGAGAAGCGGGGTATTTTTCCGCGATCCAGAGGGTGAGGCTGCCCCAACCGCAGCCGAGTTCGAGCACGTCCTGGCCATCGGCGAGTTCGGCGCGCTGGCAACTGAGGGCGAGCATGGCCTCTTCGGACTCGGCGAATGTCGTCTCCTTGTGCGGCCAGTAGCCCGAGCTGTATTTCATGCGGGGGCCGAGGACGAGCTGGAAAAACGCGGTTGGCACCTCGTAGTGCTGTTCATTGGCATCCGCCGTTTTGATGGCGATCGGGCTGCGCTTGAGTTCCTCGATGAAGGCGGCGAGGGCCTCGCCTTGGGCCACAGCGTCGGGCCTTGCCTCCTCTCGGAGTTTTTTCCCGAGAAGGTTGCGGATGCCGATGCGGATGGCGGCATCGGGAAGGAGATTTCGGGACAGGAGGTCGTCGATGGAGATCATGATTTTTTCGGGAACCAGGGGATGAAAGGGCTCGTGCGTTTTTGGTAGGCGCGGTAGGCGTCGCCGCGCGAGGCGAGGGAGCGGGCCTCGGAGGGAGGGATGCCGGTCATGAAGACCAGAAAATACAGCATGAGAAGAGGGCTCGCGAGGCCGACCCAGCTCCAGGGCGAGCCGAGGGAAAACACAAAATAGGCGATCCATACGAGCCATTCGAAAAAGTAATTCGGGTGCCGCGAGTATTTCCAGAGACCGATATCGCAGACGCGGCCTTTTGCCGCCGGGTGGGCCTTGAAAAGTGCCAGCTGCATATCGGCGATGGATTCACCGCCGATGGCCACGAGCCACAGCAGGACACCAGCGAGCTCGAAAAGCCCGATGCCCGGATTGGGATTTGCGCAGGCCAGCGCCACGGGAATGCCAAGGATGCCGATGAGCACGGCTTGGAGCTGGAAGAACCCGAAAAACATCAGCCATGTATGGTTCGGGAATTGCCTCCTGAGGGCGGCGTAGCGGGGATCCTCCTCGGGGTGGTGTGCCATCACTCGCTTGTGGAGATGCATACCCAATCGAAGGCTCCAGGCGCAAACCATCGCCGCCACCAGGCTGTTCCGCACCGTGTGTCCGCTACCGAGGATTCCGTAAAGAAGCGCCACCGGCATGAAGCCGAACGACCACCAAATATCGACGATTCCCGCATTATTCATGCGGCGTGCGAAGAACCACACGACGACCATCATCGCCATGGCGAGAAGGGTTCCGGCAACAAGGAGTGGCAGTGCGTTCATGTCGAGAGGCGAACTATCGCGCGTGCCGGGCGCTCTTGGAACACAAAACGCCGGGTGGTGCCGCGAGCCCGTCGGCCGGCTGTTTCAAAGGGCGCAAAAACGGCAGGCCCCGTGCGCGGCTAGCCCGGCAACTGGTAGAATGGCGCTGTGAGAGCAAGGTTGTCGGGGCGCGAATACACCATCTGCGCGACGGTGATGTGGCGTGTGCCGAAGGCTGCCTCACAGTAGCACAGGTAGTAGCGCCACTTCCGGATAAATGCCTCGTCGAAGGCCAGCGCACGCACTTCGTCGAGCTTCGCCTCGAAGCCCTCGCGCCAGCGTCGCAGAGTGAGCGCGTAGTGCGGAGCCATGTCCTCGTATTCAAGAAGATTCAGTTCGCCGCAGGCATTCATTGCTTGGGCAATGCGGGCGTTGCTCATGAGCAAGGAACCGGGGAAGATGTGCTTTTGGATAAAATCCACGCCGTCGCGGAGGATGGGGTATTGGTTGTCGGGGCAGAGGATCGCCTGCAGGCCGAGCAGGCCGCGCGGGTGGAGGAGTTCCGTGGTTTTGGCGAAGTAGCCGTTCACGTAGCGGTCGCCGACCGCTTCGAGCATCTCGATGGAGGCGATCTTGTCGAAGCGGCCGCGAAGGTCGCGGTAGTCGCAAAGCAGGAGCTGAATCCTCTCCGCTAGGCCGGCGGCCTGAATGCGGCGCGAGGCTTCGTCATACTGCTGCTGCGAGATCGTGGTGGTGGTGACGCGGCACCCGTAATTCCGTGCCGCATGCATGCTGAAGCCTCCCCAGCCACTTCCGATTTCGAGCACACTGTCTGCGGGAGTGAGGCGCAGTCGTCTGCAGAGTTTGTCGTATTTACGGGCCTGTGCGACCTCAAGGCTCTCGTCGGCATTTTCAAAATACGCGCTCGAGTAGGTCATGGTGCCATCGAGCCAGAGTTGGAAAAACTCGTTACTGAGATCGTAGTGCTCTCGGATGTTTTCGCGGCTCATGGCGCGGCTATTCCTCCGTCGCATGTGAAGCAGGCGGTTTGCCGCGTTCAGGAGATTGAAAAATCCGGTGCCTCGCGAGTCACGGGTCTGTAGCGCCTCCGCATCGTCGGCATTGAGAATAAACCAGGAGATGACCTTCGTGAGGTCGTCGCTGGTCCACTCGCCCGCCATGTAGCCTTCAGCGAATCCGATCGGCCCATGGAGCACGCACCGCTTGAAGAAGTTTTCATCCAGCACCTCGATCCGCGCCTGGAGGCCGGTTCCCAATCCCCCGTAGACTCCACGCGCGCCGTCCGGCAGGAGAACCTCCAAGCGTCCGAATGTGAGTTTTGAAAAACTATTAAGAACGAGACGGCGGAAAAACATGGCTGACTAGGAGCATGGCTTTGAGCGAAATCTTAATCAAGATTCGCCGAAGCGTTCCTGAGCTGCCGCGGCGGGTTGAGGGTCGGCCCGGCCGCCTTGGGCATTTGTGATCAGCGCAGCGCCCTGCCCGCATTTGCATTCTCCAGTCTCGAGACGACGGCCGCTTTGACTTCGGTGGAGAGCGAGGATGTTTCCACCAATTGCCGCGCGGCAGCCGCATCCTGCCTGGCAGTGTGCCAGAGCACGCCCAGCGTGGTTCTTTCCTGCATGAGCGGGTCGGATAGGGTGGAAGCCCATTGCAGGCCGGCGACGGGATCCGACTTTGAAACCTCGCGCGCAAGTGTGCTGACCAGCACCTCGCGATCCGGGCCTGCGGGCCGGGATGTCACAAAGCCGGCCGCCGACTTGATGTCGAGGTCCGACCAGTTTCGCACCAAGGCATCCAGCGCCCGGTATTTGTCCCTGCCCTCCGGTAAATCCAGCGCCCACCTCGCGGCGGCCTCTGGATCCTGTCTCGACCAACGTTGCGCGACGAGAGGTGTCGCCCCGCCGCGACCGACATCGATGGGTGTGGCGGTGGCGTAGTTGGCTGCGGCAACGGGGTCCCGATCAGCCCAGTCGCCCAAGATTTCCCGAGTGATGTCGCGGCAGACTCCGTCGCTAATCGCGAGGCCTTGGGTGTATTGGATGGAGGCATCGGGATTCGCCTGTCCCCAACCGCGGAGTGAGGCCACCAGGAGTTGCGGGCTCCCGCTCCCGGCCAAGATCGTTTCGGCGTAGGCCGCTGCGGCGGGGCCATCGAGTTCGCCCCACTTTTTGAGGATGACCGCAAGCGCTGCCCGCTTGGCAGGCCCCTCCGGGAGTCCGTTCACCCACAGGAGAGCCTTTTTCACCCCATCCAGACCGGCCTTGCTGAGGGCGTTCTCCAGTTCGCGTTGGCGCGTTCCGGGATCGGTGATCGCAATGGCGTGGCGCAGGTCGTCTGTGGGGGATTCCTGTGGAGGCACCGCGGCCAGCGTGGAGGTTTCGATGACGCGTTCGGTCACGGAGCCTGCGCTGTCGCGGGGTTCGGACGGAAGCTGGGAGATCGGGGGGAGTGGCTCCGCCGTGGTGCTGGAGCCTGTGCCAGTGGTCAGGCGCCCCGCCCCGAATCCGATGGCCATGGAAAGCCCGGCAACCAACACCATCGGCAAAGATGCCACGAGAACAGCCTGCCTGTTTGCGGGAACCATGAGGGCAATCGTAATGCCATTTCGCCGCTGCGTCCATACGCGTTCGGTTGTTCGGGCCTGCCGACAGCGGGCCGGGGCTCGATTGTTGTTTTTGGCAAAATTGCACTTACCCTTTTTCTATGAGGATTGAAAAAAATTCCACGCGTTGGGCGGTCGTTCCCGTTTTGGCGGCGATGACTTTTACGGGGTGTTCGAATCTTACGCCGGGCGAGAATGCGGCGATTGCGGGAGTGGCCACAGGCTTGGCTGTCGGCCTTCCCTTGGCGCTTAGTGGAGTGAATCCGGCAGTCACGATTCCCGTTACGGCCGGGGCGGCCCTGCTGGCGGGTGGCGGCACCTATTTGCTCGCAAGAAACCAGGCCAATGCGAGGCAGCGCCGGATTGCCGAGCAACGGGCGCGCGTCTATGTGGAACGAACCGGGGAGTTCTCAAAAAAATCCGTCCGTTATATCGCCGTGCGCACCGAGGACGAGGGCCGGGGCCGCGGCAAGGCACAGGTCATGATTTATGATATCCACAGCGGCTTGATCGTGAGCAATACGGTTTACGACATGAGCGTCGTGCCACCGGTAGGCGAATTGGGGGAATTCGGTGGCTACCGGGCCCGGTATATCGGAACAGGCAGTTGACGGGGGGCGGAGCGGGAGGATCCCGCAGATGGCTCAGTAGGAACCTTCGACGCGAGGGGCGACGTCGCGGTAGCCGTAGTCGACCTCGTAAATCTGCTTCATGCAGTCGATGGCTTTTTCCTTATCGCCCATTTGCTCGTAGACCAGCCCGAGGTTGTAGATGACGTCTTTTTTCACGGAGTCCATTGTGGCGAGTTCGCCGGCGGCATCGGTGAGTGTTTTTGCGGCGAGGTCGAGCATGGAGCGTGCGGTAAAGCACTGTCCGAGCAGGCTCATGGCGCGGATGCGGACGTTCGGGTTTTGCCGGGCTTTTTGAAGTTCGGGGATGGCGTCCTGCCAGCGTTCCAGTTGGACGAGGATGTCGCCGAGTTCGAAGCGAAGTTGGAGGTCGGTGGGATTTTGTTCCACGCGGGCGCGTGCCGACTGGAGCATGAGTTCGGCACGTTGGGCCCGGAATCCTTCCATCTCGGTGGTGTATTCGATGGCCTCGGGAGTGTCGGGATTCGCTGCAATGAATTCCTCGCGGGATTCGATGGCGATGTCGAATTGTCGGAGTTGGAGGTCGGAGGCCTTGCGCACAAGGGCCATGTCGGAATTGTTGGAGAGGGCGGCGGCGTAGCTGAACCAGTTCGCCGCATTTTCCCAGTCCTCCCTCTGCTCGTAGAGTTCGGCGATGCGGCGCGAGGTGTCGACATTGCCGGGCTCGGCATCTGCCTTCGCGTGAAGCTCGAGGAGCAGGTTCTCGATCATCTCGTCGCTGCGAACGATGCGGGATTGCTGCTCGAGAGCGACGGCTTGGTCTTTATCCTTGATGAGGTCGCGGTAGGTGGTCTCCTCGCGATCCCAGCCCCCGCTTTGCATGGAGGCGGAGGCGGAGGCGTCTTTTGCTCCCTTGATGGCGGAGAGGTCGTTTGGCGCGATATCGGTTATGCGCTGGTAGAGGTTGACTGCTCTGTCGGGCTCGCCGAACTGGCTGTAATGGCGGGCCAGTTCGTGCATGACTTTCGTGTCCTTGGGCGAGGCCTCTAGGATGGTCTCGAGCGCAAAAGCGGCCACTTCGGGGAGATTGGCGGCAAGGGCAGCCTCTTTGAGCAGTTGGTTGAGTTGCGAGCTGTGCGGATCTGTCTCGAGGCTTCGCTCAATGGCCTCGATGGAGGCCAGAGGGTCTTTTTTGAGCTGGCTCTGGATTTTAATCGAGCTGAAGGAAGCTGCGGAGAGACCCGAGAAGATGTTTTTTTTGCCAGCAGTCTTTGCGATCGAGGCCTTGCGTGCGAGTTGACGGCCGGCGATGAATTCCGGGCTGCTTTTCAGGACGGTCTGGAGGAGTTGGATGGCATAGCCGTAGTTTTTGAGCTGCATCGCGCTCATTGCCTTCAACCAGTTTGCACGATGAAACTCGGGGAGGTCTTTTTCGGTTTTTACGGCCATAAGCAGGTTTGAAACATAGGCTGCGGGCGGCCGTTCATCAAGCCCGCTGGCATTGCGGGAGCTTGGTGATCTCGAAGTAGCGCCCCGCAATGGTCTCGGAGGCGGCATCGACAGCTCCGGACTTCATTTGCTGCGCCAACTCCAGCAGGGCCCGGGCAGCTGGCATTTGGTGGGCCTCAAGCTGGATTCGAGCCAGAGCGGCCACCGCTCCGATCTTCAACGGGGCGAGGGAGACCGGCGGGGATTGGGCTTTGTCCGGTGCGGCAAGGAGTGCTTCCAGCCAAGGGCGCGCGGAAACCGGATCGCGGCCATGCAGGATTTTTGCACCCAGGAGCAGAGCCGTGGGGTGGTGGGTGGGGAGCGGCTCGCGCGGCAGAAGCTCAAGGGCGAGGTTGTTTTGGCCCATGGCAAAGTGGCATCCTGCCGCACGGAGAGTGCAGATGCGCGAGATGAGGGAACCCGGTTTCGCATTCCGAATGCACCATTCAAATTGCTCAAGCGCTTCGCGTGTTTTTCCTTCGTCGGAAAATACCACCCCGAGATTGTAGCGCGCATGCGGCTCGGTCTCCGGATCGCAACCTTCCGCAAGCACACGCTCCAGAATCGCCCGGTTGCGCAGGACTTTTTCTCCGACCCTCGCGGCATCCACATAGCCGGAATGCTCGATTTCGATATCGGTGTGGATGATTGGGATGCCGGCCCTTGCGAGGCTTGTGACGACGTCCTCGTGCACCTTGTGGGTGAAGCGGGTTGTGGAACTATTGGGAAAAAGCCGCACCATGCTGTTGCGGATGATTCCCCCCGCGGAATCTGTGTTTTTTTGAATCAGATAAAACGCCCGCGTTGGGTCTCCGCGGGATAGCAATCCAATAGCGGCGGCGTCTTCCTCGCGGAGCCACTCGTCGCCATCCAGAACGAGAATCCATCGCCCGCCGGCCCGCTCCAGCACGGCGTTGCGGGCGGCACTGAAATCCTGATTCCACTTGAAGTCGAAAACCTCTGCGCCAAATCCACGAGCCACTTCGACGGTGGCATCCTGCGAGCCAGTATCCGCAATGAGGATTTGAGGGGACAGTGGAGCGAGCGAGGACAGGCAGCGAGCGAGGGTCTTCTCCTCGTCGCGAACGATCATGCAAAGACTGAGGTCGGGAATGGAATTCATAGTTCGGATTCGATGGCGAGAACCTCTGCGAGTCTTGGCTCACGGCCCGCCTTCAGGCATTCCGCAGCCAATCTGATCAGGCCAAGCGCGGACGAAGGGGCCTTTTCTTGGAAGAGAGAGGAGAGTGCCATCACACAGCGGATTTTTGTTTTAATGGGATCATATGCGGGAATGAGCGGGCGAAAGCGGCTCTCGATGGCCGAGTGGAGGAGGGCGATTCCCCGAGGGGTGTCGCTTCTCGCCAGTGAAGCTTCAGCGACCAAGAGCATCAACTCGGGGGGCCACTCCGCCACGGGATATTGAGGGGCCAATGCCAGTGCCTCCTCAAACCGCCGCAACTTAACGAGGCAGGTTGCCATTCGCACGCGGGCGGCCTCACGAATTTCCTTTCCTCCCTCAGAAAGGCCCCTGCAAAGGCTGTAGGCCGCGAGGGCCTCGTCCACACGCCCGAGATCCAGGAGGGCTCCGCCCGTAAAAAAACAGGTCATCGGCTCCAAATGGCCTTCCACAGCGGTTTGGGCTTCGAGGATTCGGAGGTTCCGCGCTTGCTTGATGGCGTTGATCCCGGCGCTGGCATAGCCGGTGTGGATGATCTCGATCTCCGTGTCGGTCACGGGAATTCCCGCACGCTGCAGGCTGGTGACGACTTGTTCATGGACCGGCCATTCGTAGCGCACGGCGGGAAGATTCGGAAAAAGGCGAACGATTTTACCAATCATTCCCGTCCTGCCCGCATCGTTGCTGCTTTTGTTAAGAAGTTGGTAGCCCCTGCTCGGCGGAGCCGGATTTGTCACCAAGGCCCGAAGGGCTTCGGCGCTTGCCGGAGGGAGATACTCATCCGCGTCCAGAACAAGAATCCACCGGCCTGTGGCCGCATTTAAGCCGGCATTTCGCGCGGCACTGAAGTCGTCGCACCAAGGAAAGCGAACCACCTCCGCACCGGCCTCAAGGGCGATTCCCACCGTGCGGTCGTTCGATCCGGTATCCACGACGATCACTTCCTCCGCGAGTCCCCGCACGGAAGCGAGGCACCGTGCAATGCTCGCCTCCTCATCCCGGGCGATCATGGCCAATGTCAGATTGTGGGCTTCTCGTTTCATGGTTTGTCTGCCAGGTGGTGATCTCAATTCCTCCCCATCTTCGAGAGGAGGATTTTTTATTTATAAAATAAATCTCAAGCTGCTTCACAGGCTCGCCGATTAATGAATGCAGGAAGAATATCTTCCTACAGTGAGGTCGAACACTGAACCAAAACGGCCCGACAGCGGAACGGAATTCGCATTAGTAAAGGACAACGGATATGTCAGTCGTAATCAACACCAACTCTGCAGCCACCTCGGCAGCCTACAACCTCAGCAACACCAACGTGAACCTCCAGAAGAGCCTGAGCCGGCTCTCCAGCGGTTACCGTATCAACAATTCCTCTGACGACGCCGGCGGACTCGCCGTGTCGATGAAGATGAGCGCAGCGATCCGCCGGACTGATGCCACATCAGCCAATGTCGGAAACGCCATCTCCTTCCTGCAAACCCAAGACGGGGTGATGAAAACAGCCGACAAGGTTCTCAACCGCCTCTCGGAACTGGCCACACTTTCCTTGGATGTCACGAAGACCACGGATGACCGCGCTCTCTACAACCGCGAGTTCAGCGCTCTCAAAGATCAGTTGGTTGCGATGGAGGATGAAGCCTTCAACGGCATCAGCCTCTTTAGCGTGGATCCCGCTCTGGTCACTTCCGGAGAAGCCTCCCTCACGGTGCTCACCTCCGAAGATGGCGCCACCCAGTCGGTGGATATCTCCAAAGCCAACATCGGCTTCATCAATGAGACCACATTGGATTTGACAGATATCACCACCTACACAGGTGCCGAGGCCGCAGTGGCAGCCGTGCGCACCGGCATCGAGAACCTGGCCCAACTTCGTGCCCAAAACGGCGCAGAACAAAGCCGACTCTCCTTCTCAGCCGACATGCTGGCTGTGAACAAGACCAACCTCGAAGCCGCCAACAGCCGGATCATCGACGTGGACGTTGCCTCGGAGAGCACCCAGCTCGCCCGCTACAACATCCTGCAACAGGCTGGGACAGCCATGTTGGCGCAGGCAAATCAGGCGACCCAGTCGATCCTTCGTTTGCTCCAGTAACAGGCGAAAGCCTTGATTGGTATCTCATGATTTGAGGCTCTCCCTTCGGGGAGAGCCTCTCTGTTTTTTAAGGGCTGGGCTTTTTGAGCCGGGATGTGTTTCCGTGCTTGCGATGAGAAGACAACTCGCGTGCGGCCTCCTGATTTTCGTGTGCTCCCTCGCGGCGATGCGCGCGGAGTGGCGCGCCTCGCTACCCGGTTGGGAGTATCGGTTCCCGCAGGATCACGGAAGCCATCCGGATTTTAAAACAGAGTGGTGGTATTTCACCGGCAACCTTGAAGCCGAGGGTGGGGAGGAATTCGGATATCAGCTGACTTTTTTTCGGCAGGGGGTGATCGATCCCTCGAGGGAGGTGCCGGATTCACGGTTTGTCTGCCGCGATGTAAAGTTCGCTCACTTTGCGGTGTCGGACATTTCGAAAAAAAAGTTCCATCATTTTCAGAAACTCTCGCGCGGGGCGTTCGGCGAGGCGGGGTTCGACGGGGCTGCCCGTCTGGCATGGATCGATGATTGGGTGTGCGTGCGCACGGGTTTGCACGCGTTTCATCTTTCTGCGGAGCAGGAGGGAGTGAGCGTGGATCTTCATCTCGAGTCCGCGCGCGAACCCGTTATCCACGGCCGCGACGGCGTGAGCCAGAAGGCGGAAGGCGAGGGACGCGCCTCGCACTATTACTCGCTCACCCGCATGCGCACTCGTGGGACCGTGCGCATGAATGGCAAGGAATATCGCACCAGCGGGCTCACTTGGTTCGACCATGAGTGGGCCACAAACCAGCTTGCAAAGAACCAGACAGGCTGGGATTGGTTCAGCCTGCAGCTCGAGGACGGCACCGAGCTCATGCTCTTTCAGATTCGGACGAAGGGCGGAGGGCGTGACGAATATTCTTCGGGAACCTTCATCAGCGAGTCTGGCGAGGCGCTGAAAATCGATTTTCCGGACTTTCAAATCGAGCCCATCGAGTGGTGGACGAGTCCGGTGACAAAAGGTCGCTACCCCGTCGTGTGGAAAATCGTGATTCCGAAGTTGGATCTCCGACTCACTGTAAGGGCCAGATTTTCGGAACAGGAACTCGCTGAAGATCCCTTTTCCTATTGGGAGGGATCTGTTGGCGTGGAGGGGGTGCGCAACGCCCGGGTCGTTGCAGGGCGCGGCTATCTCGAGATGACCGGGTATGCCGGCCAAATCGTGGGCATGCAGGCGCAGTAGGAAGCGCACTCCCTTGGGGTGATTTTCAAGACGCCTCAGCCGCCCACGAAGGCAGTTGCATGGCCGCTGGCGTCCCGGTGCCCCAACCCTCCCGCGCGGGCATCTTCTTGACGACGGATGTATTGGGTCATTAAGTGCCGGGAATGAACGTTTCGCGGCGGGATTTTTTGCGCTCGGTTGCTGGTGCGGCGGGGACTTTTCCATTGCTCGGCTTGTCACCCCTTCGTGCCTCCGGGAACGACTCGGTGCCGCACCGCAAATTCGGCCGCCATGATGAAATGTTGAGTGTCATCGGCATCGGTGGTCAGACGTTGGGGGCCGCTGAAAGCGCGAATGAGGCGCAACGCATCGCCCGGCGCGCGATCGATTGCGGGATCAATTTTTTCGAGAACGCATGGGATTATGTTGGCGGCCGCGCGGAGGAGTGGATGGGACATGCCTTGGAGGGGACAAGGGATCGCGTTTTTTTGATGACAAAAGTCTGCACGCACGGGAAGCCGTTGCCGGACGGTGGCAAGACCGGTGCGATGCGGATGCTTGAGGAGTCTCTGCGGAGGCTCAAAACGGATCACCTCGACCTGTGGATGATCCATCAACTCGAGAATGATGCCGAGGTGGAAAAAGCCTACGGGCCGGATGGGGTGATCGAGGCGCTGGAGCTTGCCAAAAAGCAGGGCAAGACGCGCCACACGGGCTTCACCGGGCACACCGATCCCGAAGCGCACGTGAAAATGCTGCGTGGCGGGTATGCCTTCGACGCCACTCTCATGCCGGTCTCTGCGCTCGGCGCGTTGAGTTCGCGTCGATTTGAAGAGGTCGTCATGCCGGAGTTGGTGGCCCGCAACGTGGCTTGTCTCGGGATGAAGGGATTTGGCGGAAGCAAGCGGGCGCATCTTCATGGCCTCGTCACGGCGGAGACCGTCCTGCGCTATAGCTTGAGCTACCCTCAGGTCTGCACACATGTCATCGGCATCGATAAAATGGAGTTTCTTGAGGAGGCCGTTTCAGCCTCCGGGAAAACGCCAATGACCCCTGCGGAGCGAGAGGTCTTTACCTTGGCCCTTGCCGAAAAGGGAGCTGCCCGCCATGCCGTCTATTTAAAGGATGGGTATCGGGATGGCGGATGTTCCGGAGCCGGGTGCACGGCGTAAGGCCGCACGACTCTCCCCTCGGTTCGAATGGCTGGACGCCTCGTTGGAGGGGAATCGAAACACGTCCCCGACCGAGAGGGCGGCCCGTTTTCTGCGTTCGGCCGAGTCACTGATGTCTTTCCGCCCCAGTTGGCATCGAGAGCCTGTCTGTCGCGAGGGCTCAACGGTGGCCGTGCATGCGTGGAGGCGGGATGAGAGCGGAGGACCCCCAAAAAGCCCAGTCATTCCACTGCTGCGCGGCGCTCATGTTCAGTTGTGCCGCGCTCATATTTTCGTTTGCGATCTCCTGTTGGAGGCGAACTTCCTGATACTTCGCAAAGTTTGCTTGGTCGCCGATGTAAACGAGGTTCTGTGCGGGACTCGCATAGACGTAATGCACCTCGTCGCCTTTGAGTTTGCGCTGGACTTTGTAGGCACTCATGGCCGCGAGGGATTGCTGCCGCTCAGGCGTGTTGGCCGGCACAATTCGAAAGCCGGATGCGGTGAGCAAGCGCTCTGTGTTTTCCCGATTGGCCTTCTCAATTGCCGCACAACCGGTGAAAAAGACCGCCAACAAAGGGAGTAAATAAATGGGTCTCATGGTTCAAACTGGACCCGGAACGGTCCCGGCGAAAGGATAAAAAGCCAAAGAGCATCCGGTTTTTCGGGTGTCACACCGCTCGCATAAATGTCTCCTCACCGGGAACGGCGACGGCGCTGCAGGAGGAGATGCAGCCCCACGCCCGCCAGAAGTGCTGCAGCGCAAGCAACGGCTTCCGGCTCCGGGACGACCCCGATTTCCCCTGAGGAGCGGATGTAGGCGCCGCCAAGAAGCGTCGTGCCGCTGTCGCTGTAGAAGCTGATTTGCTGAAGCTGGCTCGAAGCAAGGCCTGTCGAGTCCGAGCCGAAGAATATCTGCCGGTCTCCATCTCCATGGCTTACCCCATAGAGACTCGTCCCGTTCCAGTTCCAGATGGAAAGAGTGGCCCCCTCGGTCCAGGTGATGTCGCTGCTGTTTGTAAAATAGAGGGAGCGAGCTCCGACAAACGCCCCGACGTCCAGCACCGAGTTGAGTGTGAGCGTGAGTTGACCGACAGTATCCGCAACCCCGCTGCCAGCGAGCGCAAGTCGGCCGCCCGCGAGATTGATGTCGGCGCTGTCGTTGATTGCTCCGCTCGCGTTCACGAGAAGCGAGCCTGCGGAGTTCACTGTGATCGAGCCCACGCTGCCGAGGGCATCGGCGGCACCGGCCTGTAGTGTCCCCCCGTTGATGGCAAGACTTCCAGATACCGTCGTGTTACCGGAGAGCAGAAGTGAGCCCTCACCGGATTTCACGAGGCCGTTGGAGCCGCTGATCGTGGAGGAAACCGTCGTCGTTCCATTGGTAACAGTGATCGCATTGGCCGAGGCGTTCGAGCCCGCCAGTAAAAGCGTGCCGCTTGTCAGCGTGTAGTCCGTCTCGAAGCGCAGGCCACTGCGCGCTTCGACCGTGCCATTGATCGTTACTGTCCCTGCCATGCCGGCAAAGTGGGCGGTGAGGCCCGCGCCAGCATAGTAGTTCGAGCCGCTCGTTGTGCCCCATGCGTAGGAACCATCCCCCCCCGCACCACCCGATTCTGTTGTCCATCGCGTCTCGGCGAGGCTGGCGCTCCAGGTTCCGCTCCCCCCCAATCCTGCCGAGTTGTTGCTATCCCAATACAAGTAGGGCCCGGGCACGGCGCGCGCATTGAGGGAATCCGTGCCGCTGCCACCGGTGAAAACGCCGAATGCCGCAGCTGTTATTTCATCGGAATAAAGTTCGGCGAGGTGTGTGAGGGAATTTGTCGTGGGCATTGTCCAGGCGGCGGCACTGGATGTCATCGCTCCATAGCGAGAGGATCCGGAAATCGTGGAGTTGTCTGAAAAGACCACCCAGAGCGGCTTGCCCTTGAAGTTCGCGTTCGTTGTGCGGAACGGCTGGGCCGCACTGAACGAGCCGGGTTGGCTGTAATCTGTGAACGTGGTGACGCTCCCGTTGTTTGTGGTGGCGGTGAACTGATTGGCAATCCAGAGGCGATTGTAGCCCAGAGCCTCCACGTCCGTTACGTTCGACGAGAGGAACGAGCCGACCGAGACGGTGTAGCCGTTCTGGGCAACGCCGTTCTCATTCGCCACAAAGGGCACCACACCGAAGCCCGCATCGAAATAAATCGAGACACTGTAATTTTGCGAAAGCAGGTTTGGCAGGGACCCAGCAATTGCAAGCATGAGGGTGAGAAGTCCAAGGTGGAAGCGTGGTTGGCGCCGCCGAGATCTCCTCGTTTTGGAATCCTCTCTTCTCAAAAAATCCGCATCGGCGGGCTGAGGGCAGAAATTTAATCGGTCGGAAGTTGCCACGATTCGAATGTCGAGCCTTCAACCTTTTTGATGAAGAACCCTTCCCCGGCGGGGACTGTCACGTCGTTGGACGGTGTGTTGCCGATCCTCCATTCCGTGCCGTTGTGGTGATAGCGGAGGAGGTCACCATTCGGTGCAACGATAAAGAGGCGATCCGCATTCCGGGCGAGCGGAGAGGCCTTGAACTGCCCTTCGCCGGCTCCCGGATCAAGGTTCAAATCCACAAGCCTCGTCGGTGTCGTGCGGCTGGGAGAGAGGAGCATGAAGCGCTCGGCATCGGGCGTTACAGCCACGCCTGCGTGCGATCCCCCCTCGCGCAGGGATCCTGAGAGAACGATGTAGTCGTCCACCGATCCGGTGTTGTTCAACATGAAGCCGATGCCCCTCGGGATGGCCAGGCTCGTTCGGTTTTGGGGTCCGTCCCGCCACGCGCCCGCGCTGGAGTTGTAGAAGATGACATGGGTTGTGGAGCCACTGGCGTCGAGGAGCAGGATTGTGGTCGCGTTGTCCGGAGTGCCGCTGGCGGCGAGCCCGGCTTCGTTCATCAATCCAAAAATTCCTCCAACCGTGTGATTCCCGTCGGGATCAAGGCTCGGGCTCAGGTAGCGCGTCCGGCCGGCCGGCACCACGAGGAGCTGGTTCACGCGCACCGCCGACCAGGGGCCTTCGCCAGCATCGTTCACCGAACGAGCCTGCACGAAAATCATGCCTGGCCCTGGAACCGTGAGGGTCGCATTGCCGGAGATGCCGGTCACCTCGACGGCTTCGGACATGTCTTTGTTCGCCGAATGGCGGAGATCGACGCTGTCCGCCCCGGTGGCTTGTAGGGCGACGTTCACCGTGAACCCGGTGGCGCCGGGGGAGGTGCTGCGCGCCAGAGTCGGCGGGAGCGGGACCACTCCGACATCCACCGAGAGGATCACTGGAGAGTGGGTCGCGCTGTTTTGCGGGGTAAATGTCACGCTCTGGCTTGAAACGCCGGGTTCCGGCGCAGTGGACGGGTTGGTGAAGGCAAACGTGCCGTTCACGCTCGCGATACCGCCTGTAAGTGTGCTGTTGGAGAGCGTCTGGCCGTGAACAATCTTCGAAGCCGTGGGGATGGCGCTGATGGCGGGCTGCGCGGAAGTGATCGTGAGATTTGCACCGGCAAAAACAATTTCGTAGTTGCCGCCGGCCGAGAGCGTGCCCAGCGAGATGCTGTAGGTGCCCACGGCTTCGCCTACCTCACGGCCGAGGCTGCCGCTGAATATGTCGCCCCCGAGCAGGGCGCCGGAGTAGGTCAGTGCTGGATCGGATTCGCCGAATGCCTTTGTCTGATCGGCGGCGATCACTGTCGCCGTGGCTGCGGTGATGGTCGCGTTGAGGCCGGTCGGTTGGGCGAGCGAGTAGTTCGAGGCCTTGGTTCCTCCAAGCAAATAGCCGGAGGCTGTCACCGGTTTATTGGTGCCTGCATCCTCCGATTCGAACGCGAAAAGCGGGATGCCGCCGAGCACGACCTCTGCGGCATCGCCTTCGAGCACGCCTTGCAGGGCCGCTGTGCCTTCCACGGTGGCGGCAGTGGTTGAATCGTAGGTTTTCTCCTCGGCAATGAGCCCGCTGATCGTGAGCGCTTTCGCACCCACTGTGCTGGAAACTGTCGCGAGGCTCCGGCTTGTGGCGCCCGCACTTGTTGCAGTGATGTTGCCGGAGTAAGTGCCCGCCGCATTCGTGGCTGCGAGACGCAGGGAGAGGGTCGTTGCGTTTACGGTTCCAGAGGCGCCGATTGTTGCAGTCGCTCCATACCCGCCAGGGGCGCTGGTGGAAATCTCGAAGCCCGCCGGCGAAGTCACGAGAATGGCTTCGGTGAGATTTGTCCCAGCCACGGTGAATGTGGAGGGCGTTGGGGAGGCGGAACCGTAGATCGTATCCACGGCAGCAAGCGTGCCTCCCAGCGTAAGTGTGGGCGCGCCGCTGGTGGTCGCTGTGCGGAGGTCGGAGTTCGCACTCATGCTGTTGGCGCTTGTGGCGCGAACCGCGTAGCGATACCCGGTGCCCGGAGAGGCGCCCGTCACCAGAAGGCTGGTGGCAGCGCCGGCATCGGCATTTTCATAGCCCTCCAGGAAAGTGGCCGCCTCGCCGTGGGCTCCAAGACCGGTCGCCGTATCCACACCGTATTCGTCCCACTCGCTGGCAAGCGTGGAAAATGTGGACGGGTTTGCTGTGACTCCCTGGGAGACCGTGGATTTGCGGCGCAAGGTGCGATCCAGAGTCGTTCGCGAGGGATTCGCATTGGTCCAGGCTGTGCCGGGGTCGGTGCCAATGACGCCAAAAATATCGACATAGGAAGAGGTGGATTTTTTCCAGATTGCAACAGCATCGTCGCCGTTGAAGCCAATGACAGCGGTGGAGTAGGCGGTCACACCTGCGGGAAGCTCAAGCACCGAGCTGGCATTTTTCAGGAGCAGGGTCGCGCCGCTTGCCAAGGTGGATGGCCCCTCCGCGAGGGCACTCAAGGTGACGTTGGCGCTCGCGGTCGAGCCTCCGTTCGAGAACAACCTCAGTTCATAGTCGGAGAGGTTCGCCGCCGCCCCCGTGCCGTTGTAGATCTCAATATATTTGTTACTGCTGGAACCCTCGACGTATTCGCTGATGAGGAGGTCTGCAGTGGTGGTGCCCGCTGATGAATAGACATCCAGCCGATAGCCGGTCGCTCCCTCGACAGCGTTCCAGTTGGCCTGGAATCCGGAGGACGTAATATTTGTGGCCGGCGAGGTGGAGGGGGCTGCGAGCTGGGCTGTGGTTTGTGTCCCTGTGGAGGAACTGTCGCTTGTGCCCGAGGAATTCACTGCGCGAACGCGCGCATGGTAGGTGGTGTTGGCTCCCAGAGCTGTAACCTGCTGGCTTGTTCCGCTCGGGATGGCGAGGTCTTCGTAACCGGAGACGAAACTTGTAAAATCTCCACCCGTTGCGACATCCAGACGGTAGCCGGTGGCCCCCGTTGTGGCTGTCCAGTTCACGGTAAAACCCGAGGAATTCACGGAGGCGAAAGTCGGGGCGGGGGCGGGCGCCGCCGGAACGGATAGGACGGTGATGGAGGGCTCGGAGTCGGTTTTATAATCGATCGCCCCTCCGCTGTTGTGGAAGGGATAGATCGCAAACGTGTAATTCGTGCCGCCTGCAAAGCCTGTAAACCCACTGTAGGACTCGACTCCCGGGCTGAGATTCACTGAAGCCGAACCGTTGGAGACATCCAGATCGTTGGCAACCGGGATTCCATCCACCGGATCCGAAATCGCGCCGGTGCCGACCATCAGAAGGTATCCGTCCGGCGGGCTGCCGGGCGCGATCCACACAACCGGGATATTGGTTTTGGAAATCCCCGATGCGGCGAACCCCGTCACATGGCCGCCGGGTTCGGCTTTGAGTGTGGTGAAGGTTTCCACAGCTCCATAGCTGGTGCCGACGGAGTTGGTGGCATAGGCGCGGAAGAAGTAGGCCGTCTCGCTGGATAAGCCCGTGGCGGAGGCTGTGAAAGCGCCGGGGCCCGACCCGGAAGCCAGTGAGGTGACTCCCTCCTCGCCCACAGTGGGCGTGGTGTCTGTGCTGCTATAAACAACTCCCCTGCCGCTTGCGGCGGCGCTGCCTTCGTCCGTCACGTTGCCTCCCAACATGGCGGCCGAGCCTTGGAGGGATGCGGCAGGCAAGGTGGAGATCACCGGGCTCTGGCCTAAAACCTGAACCGTCCGGGTGGCTGTGGCCGCGTTCTGGGCCGCATCGGTTGCGGTGTAAGTGAGAGTCTGGTTCCCCGCAACCGAGGTGTTGACCGAGCCGGTTACAAAAACCTCCACAGCACCGTCCGTCTCGTCAAAGGCGGTCGCTCCGGGTTCGGAATAGGATCCCCGAAAGGCCACCGTCATGGGGTTCGTGCCGTTCAACGTAATGACGGGAGCGGTGACATCCGGATAGCGGAGAAAGCTGATGAAAGTCCCGTTGGCGGCATTGTTCGCTGAGCCATACGTGAGGGATGAGGCGACGCCTGCTCCATTGGAAAGCTGGTAATCTGTGAGAGCCGAATTGGTGTTGACCACAAATCCATAGGGTCGGCCTTGGGATAGCGAGGATGTGGATCGGGTTTTCCGTCCGGTAAAGTTGTTGTATTGAGCCCCGGCTGTTCCCACCGTGAGCGAGTGGATGCCGCCCGCCACGCCCCCGACCCCGCTGCCGGGCGCCTTGATCAGGATCGTTTCGTTGATTGAGATGTCAAAAACTCCGCCTCCATGCGTGAAGCAGGTCGTGTTCCCCAGGTTGACGCGAAGCACAAAGTCGTCGCCATTGAGATCCTCGGGGGCGGTGGTTCCCGCGGAAAGCACGACTAACGTTCCCGCCTTCACGGCCGCCCAGAGCGGGGCATTGGTGAAGACGTATTTGCCGCCCGAGTCGTTGCCTGAATTCGAACTGAAATCCTTCACGACCATGCCCCTCAAATCCACCTGCTGCCCGGGAACTCCATTGCCTGTCACGAGAAGCTCGAGCACATCGGCTGTTCCGTTGTTGAGGAATTTATTCACGGCGACACTGAGGGGAATGGCGGCCTGATCCTCCGCGCTGAACACCGAGAGGGTGTAGTTCGCTGTTGAGGTTCCTCCCGAGGTGGCGACTGAAATCCCGATCACGCTGGTTCCTCTTCCGGTTGGCTTCCCGCTGATTACTCCTGTGCCGCTGTTAAGGCTCAACCCGCTCGGCAGCCCTGTTGCGAAATACCCATTGATCACCGGTGAGCCCTCGACCGTTATTGTGTGGCTGAAAGTCCCTCTCACGTAGGCCGAGCCACTCGCGACGGAAGTGATCACCGGGGCCAGCGGGGCCAGCACCTCGCCGCTCACGGCAAGAAGTTTCACTGTCGCGCCAGTTGTCGAATGCGTGACCGATCCGCTTACGCTTCCCGCCGATGCCGTATCCGCCAAGCGCACGCTCACGAGCACGGCATCGAGGGATCCCTCGACCGGCGTGAGTGTCAACCCTCCCGAATAGGAAACGCCATTGAGACTCACCTCGTAGCCGGACGGGGCGGTGAGCGTCACATTGCCGCTCAGGTTTCGGGCCGTGATCGTGTAGCTCTGCGCGAAGGATGCCTCGCCGAGGTTCGCGCTGAATCCCTCCATGCTCGAGATCGAAAGGTTCAGGATGGGATCCGGGGCCGATACGATGCCCGAGAGATTCATGTATTTGGGAATCGCTCCCGAGCCGCTGTGGATGATCGCGCCCGCACTTAAGCCCAGCGCGGCGCCCGCACTCAAGCGCACTGTGATATTCGCACCCACGACGCCACCTGCGGGAGACAATGTCACGTTGCCGACAAATGCCAGCCCGTCTGTGCTGATTTCAAAATTCTGCGGTGCCGTGATGGTCACCGGGCTGGTCAGGCTGGAGCCGCTCACCGCGTAGTTTCGGGTGGAGCTGGCGGTGCCAAAGATGGCGGTGAAATCATCCAACGTCACCGGAGTCAGCGTGAGAGAGGGATCGAGAATCGTGATCTGGAGGGTGTCCGAGTCGCTGCCCAGCGCATTTTGCACGGTGATTGGCACATTGAAGACACCTGTTTCTGTGGGTGTTCCTTTGATCTCGCCTGTCGTTGTGTTGAGGCTGAGGCCGTCGGGAAGGTTGGAGGCGAGATAGGCGGTGGGCTGGTTCCCCGCGACGATCTGGTAATGGAATTCCGCCCGCAATTGCCCGGAGGTGGTGAGTTCCTCTGCGAGGAGCGGGGCATTGGGGTTGCTCAGAATCGTGAGTGCCAGGTCGGCGGTCCCGTCGCCATTCGCGTTGCTGGCCGTGAGTGTCACGTTGTAGGTGCCGGGGGTGGTCGGCGTGCCGGTGATGAGTTGGGTGCCCGGGTGAAACGAGAGGCCGTTGGGAAGCCCGGACACGGCATGCGAGGTTGGGGCTTCGGATGCCGTGAGTTGATAGGAGAACGCCTCGAAGGCCGTGCCCATGGCGACCGAGGCACTCGTGATCTCCGGCACGGGATAGGGATTGATCGTGCTCGCCGTCGAGACGGTCACTTTCAAGTCATCAACCCTCCAGTTGGCTGTGCTTGTCGATCCGGTCCCGCTATGGGCGTAGAGCCGGAAGGTGACGGGGGCTTGAGTGCTGAGGGAGAGAGCGGTGTGGGAAATTAGAGTCCATGTGGAGTTGGCGGTGATGCTGCCCGACGCAAGCGGTGTGGCATAGCCATCCGCAGAGCTTCTCAGCGAATAGGCGATCGGCCCGGTGCTTGTGCTTCGTGTTCCGAACGAGATGCCTGTGAGGGACAGAATTGTATCCGCGGCGGGGGTGGTTGTGAACTCCAGGCATGTGCTGTTTGTGGTGAATGCGCCGGGCTTGGGCGAGGCGGCCGCATTATTGCCGCCGCTCGCTCCGGCATATCCCGAGGAGACCGAGGACGTGCTGAGCATCAACGTGGTGCCATTGTTGTTTTTCTGTTCCACCGCGCTCACGGTGAGGGATTCCGGCACTCCCGAGGTTGCTGTGGCCTGGGTAAAATCCCAGGTGATCTCCGAACTGCCACCCGAGCCGGCCTCGAAGACGGTGCCTGAGACGGCGATATTCCCAGTCGTCAAGCCCCCGCCCTGATGGGAGATGGCGCCTGAGATTGAACCTGCCGGTGCCGTGTTCGCAAGCCTCACAGAGACGGGAGTGTTAAGAATTTCCCCGCTGTTCGGCGCAAGGCTCTGGCTCGCGGCGAAGGACGCGCCGTTGAAGCTCAACTCGAAATGCGCGGGGGCTGTCACTGTGAGGTTCCCGGCCAGATTGTAGCCGGAGAGCGTGTAAGTCTTGACCCCGCTCTGCGAACCCTGCACCGCTTGGAAGCCGCTGAGGCTGCCTGTGGAGAGGGTGAGCGTGGGCTGACTCGAGCGGATGGTTCCCGAGAGGGTGAGGTTCCGCGTCGCGGCACTGCCGCCCGCATGGGTGATCGAGCCGGAGAGGGATCCCACCGTCGCGGAGGCTTGCGTTCGCACATGAATCGGAACGTTCGAGAGGACGCCTCCCGTCGGTGCCA
>Ga0247843_1001255_pt1 | contig 53079 bp, 39 predicted proteins | sample LaCruzMarch2017__FD_192420 | JGI IMG/M metagenome (GOLD analysis project Ga0247843, IMG submission 192420) | Freshwater microbial communities from meromictic Lake La Cruz, Castile-La Mancha, Spain - LaCruzMarch2017_8m | ecosystem: Environmental > Aquatic > Freshwater > Lake | place: Spain...
AGTACCCATCAGGCTTGGGCATTTTTTCCCATTCATCTAACTTGGAAAGTAGAATTTCTGTCGCTTTTTGTTTGTCCATCGTTTTTTGTGGCTAATTTAGTATTGCTCTGCATTTATTCGTACACCCCTATAATTAGCCCAGACAAACTTATATCAAGTATCCACAGAAGCTCATTCAACTCAATTTCTGGAAGGCCAATGATAGCTGTAAACCACGGCGCCCCTGCGATAATTAAGCCCAGTTCTCGTATTTTTCTTCTCATAGCACGGAAGAATCTTAATATAAACCTTCATTCGGAACACCGAACCGCCACTTTTGCCAAATCGATGTTGAGTATTCCGGTAAAACATTCCTACCGAAACGTCGGACCGCAGATGACGCACGGGCTTTTTATGCACCAATGCTTAAAAGGATATCGCAATGAGTCAAGGCTAATTTACGATGATTTTGGTTGCCAATGACGTCCTTTAGCACGAGAATTTATTTCTTTTGGGAAAATGGGGAATTACAGCCAACGGTTTTCGGACTGGGTGATGTGGCGGGTTTTCAGTACTAAAGCGGTTCGCCCTGAGGTTCATTGGGAGCACTAAACTTGAACCTTCCACTAAACTCTCTGCGGAGCACTGAACCGCCACTTTTTCAAAACCCGTGCTTTCGGTTCGGTGTTCTTTTCGTCCTGTTTGTCAATCGGTTGTGCGTGCAAACTCTTTGTCCAAGCTTTGGTTAGATCGTTGGCTCGTGGAACTTTGGCAATGTGCTTGCAAAATGCGTCAGAATCAATCCCCCAATACCGCTTTCTGTAACAACATTTGACTATTGCCATAAAATGGCACATCTGTTTTGCCTAAAATAGCTGTTGGAAGGGTGCTGATTTCTGATAGGTTTTCCATTGGTACTAAGACTGTTTTTGCACCATTTTCGGAAAGTACAGTTACTTTATCGGCAAAATTTGAGGCTCTTTCAACTGCACCACCAATGGATATGTTACCAAGCACTGCAAGACCCGGTTTTAAGTTCTTTTTGTAAATGGCTGAAATGATAGCAATATACACAGCACTTCCTATACCACCGCTAATATAAGCTCCCATAAGGTTGCTGATTTGTATGTTGATGTCGTAGCCAGATAGTGAGTGTTGCTCGTTCAGGATGCTTCTTTCGTTTGCCCTTAGGTAATTATAAGTATTCTTGATGTTCTCTTTCACTTCTTGACTACTTGTGCCTGTTACATTCATCTTTCCTGAACCTTTCAAGGCAACTACTTCAATTTTTACCAATGCTGTACTATCGCCATCGCTCGTGGCTGTGTAGCAAACTCCTGGTGATAAAGGATTAGATTCAATCAATGATGAGCCTTTTTCTTCTTGTAATCCTACAAAGATTTCTTCTTGTGATTCTTTGTCGATGTATGAAAAATTAGTGTCCCAAAATTCCATACCGCCTATTCGTTTTAACTGCTCTTTCACCCTTCTTCTCATTTCCATTGCCACTACCAAATACCCCCTAATATCTTCTTTGGTATATTCTCCATCAGGATGAAGTAGTTTTATAAAGCCTGATACAATTCGTCTTACTGACTTAGAGTCACGCTGTTTTAAGTGTGAACCCAATGTAAAATGTTTATCCAATGCATCATAGTAAGTGGTCTTACGCTGCGACTTCAAGATTTCTGAAAAGAAATCGGTACTGAAACCAAAATGATTAGTAAAATTTGATGGGCTGAACTTGGTTATTTCCCAACCGGGCAAAAACAAGTTGATACGGTCTAAAAAAGCCGTATCGTGGTTTACTTCGTCTGAAAGCGGACTAAACAAATGTGAAGTTTGCAAAACAGTTTCAACGGGTTGATTGATATTTCCATTCAGAATGACGGATGCTGAACCTGATATTTCACCGCCTTTGGCTCTGGAAAATGAACCTGATTCCATATAATCCTTCATCAATGGAATAGCATCTCGGTCTTTGAATAGTTTGTCGGTACTTTCGTCAAAACAAATGGCATCCCACAAACCAACTGCACCGACTCTGCCCGTGGTGTTGTTTACAAAGAGTTGAGCCACTGAACCTTGACCACCTGATATGAGTATGGCATAAGGGGTTATTTCTTTGTAGATATAAGATTTACCTGACGAACGTGGCCCTAATTCAACCATATTGAAATTGGCTTCCACTAATGGAATTAAGCGACACAATAACAAGTTCAATTTTCTTTCATCCAAACCTTCACTAAAGGGTTCATAACCTGCACTTCTGAGCAATAGTTTTTTCCATTCATCTTTGGTAAACTCTTTTCTTTTCTCTGAAATTTTTGAGTTGTCAAAGGTAGATAATTGTATGGGCTTAATATCTCTTACCAAAAATGGATAAACGGTGTTACCAATTCTAATCATTGAATCGTACTCCATTTCTATAATTGCCCATATTCCACCCAAGAGTAATTTCTCGTGACTCTTTACTAAATCATCGCTGATGGTTGCTTTTTTGATATTGCTATTACTGATATTTGCCCAATATCGGTCTTGTTGAGGGTCTAAGTCAACAGAGATTTTATCAATGATTTTGTATCGTCCTTTTTCTCGAAGCTTTGATTGAATCAATGTGCTTTCTTCGGGATTGATGTAATGTTTGCGAAGGATGGTTTTTACATTTTCCATTCCTTCTTTCATCTTCTCTTCATCTTCGGTGCTGCAAGTATTGGCCAGCAGATATTCCAGTACAAAAGCAGGAACATTGGCGCCGCCTTTGATGATACTCACAAGGTCTTTTTTTACAACATACCCCCTGAAGTGGTCTAAAGCCTTTTTATCTAAATCATCAAGTACAAGTGGTTGCTTCTGATTTGATATTTCTTTTTGATTAGACCTTACCTCACTTTCTTGCATTTTATTATCTGACACGTTAGTAAAACTATCTCCAGATAGATCTGTATTGGTGGAAACGTCCCCAGCTTGGGCTTGAAAAAAATCCTGAACCGCTTGACATCCTGAGATTTGACTAATGATTTTTATATTGTCGACTGCTCTTCTAAATTCAGTTTCATCAATATCTTGGAGGTGAGCCCAACTATTTCTTACTTCGGTAATCTCATCGAAATAAGTAGGCAATCTGTTCGCCCTTTTTTCAAAGTCCTCTTTCAAAAGCTCTTTGTGCTTTAAGATAAATGGCTTAAAGTGTGCTATATCAAATAAAGACTCTGCTAATTTACCTTTATTACGCTCTTGTATCCAAAATTCCCTCTGATTATCAAAAATGGAATGCACAAAAACAGCCTCCCAATCTGATTTAATATGTGATTTTATCTTTCTTATAACATACCCCCCAAACTCACTGGCAAAGATTGGAAGTAAATCTGTTAATAGTTGTTTCTTATTTCTATTCATTTTTTTAAAATTCTAAAGTAATCCGCCTAAATCTCGGGCGTTTGATTTTTTGATTTTTACTGAATCAATTTGCTCTTTTGTGCTTGCATCAACAACTACTGCAATAATTTCACTGTGACCCTCAAATGAAAAGTCAAATGACTGTGTTGCTCCGAGATCCATTGGGATAATATTACTACTGCTATACGTTATGTTGTTGGCGTACAACAAAACCTGAATTTTTCTGCTTGAAGAAAACAAGTCATCTGCTTTTGATGTGGCTTGAATTTTTAAGCCAAACAATTCGCCTGTTACTTCGCTTAATTCTTTTTTGTTTAGGATATTTATTTCAAGCCCTTTGGTAGCTGCGGCTTCTTTGCTGAAAACAAAGTTAGGGATGATGATTTCTTGCGGTGTGAAACCACCGTGAGAAAAACCATATACCCCCTTAGATTTGAAGGGACGATGGCTCTTTGCAGCATACACATATTTGAACTCACCGTATGGCTTTTCAAATGTCAACCAACCTTTATCGGTTTGTTTTTCTACTGAACGCACAAATCGTTCGTGTACTTCTTTTTTACCTATTGCATCTGGCTCAATTTTATCTGCTTCATCTAATAAACCTGTAAGCACAAAACCGTGATCGGTGACTAAATGAACTTTTTGAAAGCCCATATTCAGGAGCAACAAAATTTTTTCTGTCAATACATTTTCAAATTCGCTAAACAATTTGATAGCACCCATTTGAAGTTTTTCACCTGCATTGTCAATGTCTTTGTAGGTCAATACTAAGTAATCAGCTTTAATACCGTAGTGCAATGCTTCCAGATTCAGGTAGGTAATGTCTTTTTTAGTGGTTTCAGACAGTTTTTTCTCTCTGTCTTTATGCACTGGCACCACTTGGTTATTGCCCACATACAAAGCACTCATATTGTGCTCTGTTTCTGAGGGCATATCTGCAAACATTGTATCTAAGGCAACTTTACACTTATGCTTTAATTGCGAAGCAATGAAAGCAGCTATTTCATAACGAACGCCATCACCTACAATGATGGCTGTTCTCGGCTTAGCCTGTGCAATGAGCTTGGGTAAATAGCCTTGCTGATTGGATTGATATTGATGGCTGCTATCAAACCAATGCTGTAAAAGTTCGTGATTCAAGCTTTCATAATGTTCCTGTATGGGGCGAACAATTTCTTCTTCCTGCAAAAAATCAGCATAGATATTACGAATGGCTCTGTCTGCTTTATGAAAGTAAGTGGTATAAAATGACGAAACCTTTTCTAATGAATTACAATGAGCCAAGGGCTTATTGTCAAATTCAAAAAGTGTGATTACATCATTCCACCATGGCGGAACGGAATTCGCTGCTTTACGACTGATTAGGCGTGGATATAGCTTTTGAAGTTTTTCCTTCACATAAACCTTATCTCTAAAGTTTGAGGTGATTTGCTGTAATTGTTGTTTATCTATCGCTGTAAAACAATGGTCCGGATGAACATTCCAAATATTGAGCTGTGGGTCAATTTTATAAGCATCAATGTAGTCTTGTAATGCTTTGGAATAGGTGTTGCTGTCTAACCATTTGTGATAAATACGAAGAAGCTCAGGCGATATGTCATTATTGACTAAGCGTGAAAACAAATGATTGACCACTTCAGTGGCCAATGTTTTTGATGGCACTTTGCGGTAGGACTGCCCAATAAGGTCAAACAGCTTGCTTTCAAAAAGTTTGAAAATGTCTTTGTCTTTTGAAGTTTGGTATTTTGCTGGATCGCCTATGAATGGAAGTAATTCTGTTTCAAGATCGATAATTTCTCCAATACCTAATAGTATTTTTTGCCACCAGGCAATGTCTTTACCAATACTCTCTTTTGCTGCTATAAGCAATAAGGGATTATCTAAAGTGATTTGATGACCTGTAGTTGCGAAAAGTTTTTTTCTAAGCCATTCTATAGGATTGGATAAATCTACACAACCGTGTGTGAAGCAATAGTCAAAAAGAAAACTTAATTCGGCTTTTGGACGAGTTACATAAAAAATTACCTTTTCATTTTTGTGGGTACGCTCTGCTTCATACCTTAACATCAATTCTTCCTTAATCCGTTGCCATTCTTCGGTATTGGTAGCATCTGTTTTAAGTATGGTGTAGTGGTGTTTTTCAATATGCGGCAACAAGTATGCGCATTCGCCCGAAGGGTCGATGATGACCATTCTGTTGCGTTGTGCAATTTGCTTTTCTATATCTTGTATAATCCAGTTGTCAGTCATTGGCTGTTAGTGATTGGTGTTTGGAAAATTAAGTTCAAACGCCCAGTGTACCGCTTGAAGTTGGGTTCGTAATTCCTTCAAATTATTTATCAGGTCTTCAAAACTTGGCTTGTTCTCTTCATAGATCATATCTTCCTTCATTTTGGCGTAATCTGCTTTCCATTCCTCCATTTTTTCCGCTGGGGGAATTGGATTAACTGTTTTGGGATGATGGAGGTTGTAATCTACATCGCCCACTCTCGAAAACTTGTAGCGGTGTGCTACAATGGTTTCATACAATTCTTTATCGTTGATTGCCTTTGCTGCAATGCCTGCCTTGGTTAATTGGTATATATCATACAGGTGGCGGCTTAATCTATCCACTCGCATTTTGTCAGCTGGGCGATGAAACTCTTCGTGAAGCAGAAATAGCTTTTCTAAAAAGGTGCGTTCTGGTTTTACCGTTTGCACTTCAAATAAGGGTTCGGAAAAATCTCTTCCAGCATAGAATTCATCAACTAATGAACCAAACTTTTGACCAGAAAACGGCTCTCTCTGTGAACGGCAACTGACTTCTATCTGTACTCTTGGCAGCATATATTCAGAAGGCGAAGCAATAATGTTTTGATAGTAGATTTCAATTATCCTTGGATCTTGGTCGCTTTCTTTAGTAGCAACCACTTTATATTCAAGTTCATCAAATCCTTTGTCTCTGAATTCTTCTTGCAATTCTTCAAAGAAAGTTCCTGTGGTATATGCTCCGGCTACTTTTCTTAGTTTACCTATTTGTGTTTTTGAAATTTCTCCATGATAGCCTTCAAAAAACTCCTTATCAATTGCTAAATCTATATCTTCCGAAAATCTATTTATCAATTTCCATGCTTTGCTTAGCGATGTACCACCTTTGAATACCAAATGCTGGGCAATAGGCATTTGAAAGATGATTTCCAAAGTGCGACTTACCCACCAATCTTTTTCTACGGCAAAGGGTGTCATTCCTTTTTGAGTAGCAATCTCGGTAAAGATGGCTGCTTTCTCTGCCTTATCTACTTTGTAAAAATCAATTTTTGCCATCAGTCAATGCTTTTTCCATTGTTTTTTGTATCCATACAGGAGCTAAGGCGATGTCGTGTTTCAAATCTTTTTCATCTTCCTTTCTGAGCAAGTCCACTATTTTTTGCTCTTCGGCTGTCGTTACCTTGCCATTGCCTATTTCTTTAAGTGCCTGAATCACCAAGCGACTAATTTTGCCTTTTGCCATTAGGTTCTTTGGTGTGGTTTTTTTGAACTTGATGGTTCGTTTACCTATTTTAATTTCTCGGGGTGAACCATCTGTCAATAACACAATATTCATCGGTACTTGCGTGCTCAACCCCAAAGCATTCAACGCATAGCTGCCTGTAGGCACAGTGCGTATTTTGTCTCGTTTGGCGATGGCTTCTGCTACTTCTTCTGCTGAAGGTGTCAATGGTCCAATCAATTTGCTGATTTTGGGACGTGCGTAGATGCCGTGGGCTACTCGTATAATTACTTTTTTGTCTTCTAAACGATCCAAAGCCTTGCGTATGGCATCTGATGAACCAAAAGTAAAATAATCATCAGGCAGTACCAAAGAACCCTTTGGCTTGCTTTTTATTGACTTTTCTATTTTTTTCTCAATGCTTTGCATCGTTTTATTACTTTTATTTTGTCACAAATTTAGCAAACATTTACGACAAAAAAGCATCTGTTTTGTCGCAAATACAGTGAAGATTGGCGACAATCTGAGTTTCCGATTTGTAACAAATATGGTAAAGATTTGTTACAATATTTTGTCACAAATCTTATCGAAATTTGTGACAACTCCCCAACCACCCAAAGCCAAATAACAATCACTACACCCATTACCAATCTGCATTTAAGTATTTTGTTAATTGATTTGCTTTCAGCACTTCTGCTCTGAGCAAACCTTTCTTTTGTAATGGGGCTATGTTTTTGCCCACACCATCATCCAGTTTAGGGTCGTAGCCTTCGGCTATGAGTTCGTCTATTTTGATAGTGAACAATTTTATTTCTTGCAATTGTAAGCGGATGGTTTCTTTCTCTGTTTGTGCCTGAGCTGTATTTACATCTTGCAAGGTAATTTGGCGGTATTCTAAGTTTTGCACCCTGTGGCTGATGTAATGTGATTTGAGTTTAAACAGACTATCTCTATTCCATTTATAAATGAGAATGTATGCTTCAAAGCCTTGATGCTGCCCACTGCTTAAATGCCATATAAATGGCGTTTTGGGCAAGTACATAAACAGGTTGAGGTGATTGCTCAATTGGTTAAAGAAATGATGCTCTAAATATTCGTTTACAGAACGCCCCAACAAGCTATCCAACTGCATATACTGTGCTGCCGTGAAGCCCTTTTGTAAACAATGCTGCTCTAAGCGTTGGCTAAGTGCTTCTTCGCCCGGTAAGCCTACCAATGGAATGATGCCATCATCATCTTGCTGCAAAAGTGTACGAATGGCATCTGCCAAAAACTCTAAGGCTATTTCTGCTGCACGGGCTTGTGGTATAATATTGGCTTGTTTGAACCAATACCATACATTGATGGGGTTGACCTGATGGCGAATGCAAAACTCTTCCAGATCATTATTGCTTTGGTAGAGTGTAGAGAAACCTTCTTTGATTTCTCTGATTTTTTGCTCGTCAAAAGTAGTTACCGCTAAGTTTACAATATGCTCTGTAACTTCTGCTAATGGGTTTTGTAATTGAGCTAAAAATGCATCTTTCGCTTCCATTAAAATAGGCAATGCCCCAATAGAAACACCCATCTTTGCTTCTACCTGCTCACGGTCTGCATCGCTGAGCTCATATACTTCAAAAATAAGTTCGTTGATGATGGCTTCATTAATCAGTACCTGTGTGAGGTGGGCATTCTCTTCATTGAGATATGCCAATACACGTTCTTTTAAGGAAGCTCCTTGAAAAGAAGTAAGGGGTGATTGCTTAAAATTGGTTTCGATAATTTTATGACAACATAATTTTTCTTTGAGTTCTTTGTTAATTTTAGAGAGACTAGCAATTAACTTAATCACGCTTTCTACTGGCAAAATAAAGGGCAATCTTTTTAAATCACCTGCCTGTTTGTTGACCGTTGGATTAAGACAGTCAAGTAAGTAAAAAACCAATTTGGAATTTAAATATCCTAGTGCATAAAAAAGATGTTCTTCATTTTCAAAAAAGGCGTTCATTGTCCCATTATCAACCAAATCATTGTTTTCTTTCACTCTAAATGAAGCACCTTTAGTAGATTGACGGCCAGCTGTGATTGATTTAAGAACCTGTCTTTTATTCTCGTTCGAATTTAACTCTATATGCTGTCTTTTTACTTTTAGCCACTTATTACCGTACCATTTGTTAAACTCCCCACCCTTCAAATAAACCACGAAATCTTTGCTATCAGTTTCCCAATTAAAAAGTGTTTGGACATTTGTAGGTAGCTGAATACCTACAGCAACAGCATTTGCTTTTTTGTCTATTGTATTTTCCTTAAACTTCTCTCTAAACCCATCGCTAATCCAATAGATAAATGGCCAGCCTTCAATTATTTTGAGTTTTTCTTGGGGCAGGGTGTATAGTCGATTATTTTGACGATTATTTATGGCATCTTCATAAGCCTTCTCTAAAGAAGCTTGTTTTGCCTTTTCTTGTTGGTTGGCAGTGATGTTGAAATACAAACCAGGGCTTTCTTTTTTCTTTTTGCTCAATACATACCAAGTGGCATCTAATAGAATACCTGTACCAAACAGATTTACTCTGTCTAAACCATAGTCAATCATTAAATCAATATGTGTATGCTCAATGAGGTATTTACGTACATCCTCAAAAGTTTTGATGAACATAAACGTATGCGGATGTATCATACCTACATAGCCATCATCGGTAGTAATTTCACAACAACGCTTTATAAAAGCTGCATACAAATTGGTATTGAATTTATATGGCTGCTTATAATTGGCTTCAACAAACTTTTTAAGTTCGGGACCAAAAACTGCACTATCCGTGTAAGGAGGATTAGCAACTGCTACATCGTACTTTTGTGTGAGTAGCTGTAAAAAAGTAATGGCATCTTGTGTTTTGGTATTCAAGAAAGTTTGCCCTTGTTTGGCGGTATTTTGGGCTACTGCTTTTTGAAGGTTGGTAAAAAAAGTATTGCGGAATGTTTCAAAACCTTCTATTTCTTGTTGCCCAAAAAGTGTAACTTGATTGGGGACACTATTATCTTTAGTTCCAAACCATTTCAAGTTTAGTTTTTCTTCTAAGCGAATGAGTGAGCCAAATTTGTGAGCATTTTGCAGGTCTTCCCAAAGGTCTTCAATAATCTTTCTTTCTCTTTCGCCTACGTTGCCATCTTCAAAAATATCTTTTACATCATTGTAAGCCGGTAAGAAAAAGTCAGAACTAACGATATTGAAATGCTCTATTTTGGCAGTACGTTTTTTTCGTTTTGCTTTAATGTATAAACCCAACTGAGCCAACTGTATGGCACGGTCGTCTAAATCTACACCGTGTAGGTTGTTTTCAATAATCAGTTTAGGAACATCAGCTTCATTGTAATCTGCACCATAGTTTTCTATTTGGTCAATGTACAAATCGTAATACATATCAAAGCCATACAACAGATAATTGCCCGATCCTGTGGATGGGTCAATCATTCGTATTTCGTGGAGGGGCTTTCTCTCTCTTGTTTGCGAAGTAGGTGCATTGGCTATTTTATACTTATTGCGTATTTCACTATCGGGGTACATTTCCAAATAAAGCTTTCCCAAACTGTTATCTACCAAAAACTGCACTACCCAACGAGGGGTATAAACCTGACTTTGGATGCTTACTTTGTTGTATTCTGTTTTGTCGCCACTGGCTTTATGAGCTGCTTTTTTGTAATTGTTATAACTTTCGTATAGCCAACCGAGTACATCATCACTTTTCCAAATTTCGGTTTCTACTTGTGTATCGGTTTCTACCTGATTAAAGGCATTGATGATGCCTTGCAATTCTAAAGCAGTAGGCAATAAATGATAAGGATGGTGTGGGCTGAATAAAGGAATATCGGAAGCTAATTTTTGCAATTGGTCTTCTAAGAAAAGAAGTAAGCCTTCGGCTTCATCATTTCTTGCATTGGGATTTTGCTCTAGCCAAGCCAAATGAGCAAAGGAACGACCACCGTGGCTTTCTCTTCGGGTAACAATTTCGGGGTGCAAGGTATGGGCTTCCATTACTTTGAGAGCCGCCAAACGATTGAACAACGTAAAGGTTAGTTCTTCTACCAACTTCTCATAAGCATCAGCCACAGTGCCTGTTTCTGCAATAAACACTTCACGGATGGTTTCCATACGTTTGCGTTCCGCAGGCATATTTTCAAAAGAAGCCAATTGCCCTTCATTTATACCCATTCTGCCCAAGCGATTGCGAAAGGCTTGGTCAATGAGTTGGCGTATATGTTCTACGTGTTCGCTAAGTTTCATATTTTATCAATTACGAATTTTCAATTAGGAATTAGGAATTTCTATTCCAAGTTTAGTTTTCATTGTTTTGATGATTGAACCCATTATTCGGAGCAATTCATCACAATCATTTAAGTATTCGGTTGCTTTATCAACTTCCAAATACCCTGTATCTTTTAATAATCTTAGCCAGTAATGACTTTCACGAGCTTCTTTATAAGCGATATTCAGTTTGGCGAAAAAGTCTTTTGAAGATTGACCGCCAATACCTTCTTCCACATTTGCACCAATCGAAGTTCCAGAACGAAGCAATTGTTTGGATAAAACATATTCACGCTTTTCATCAACCAAATAGCGATATAGTTTCACCACCTTAATGGCAAATTCATAAGACTTGGTTTGTATGATATTATCCTCTTTCATTCCTAATTCCTAATTCCTAATTTTTAATTTTCAATTAATATCTCGTCGTTGTCAGATGCACTTGCTAATTTCTGTAATTCGCTTTGTAGCCATTTTTTGTACTCAGCTACTTTCATTTGTTTATTTGGCATTCTTACAGCGTATTTCTTTATTATTGGCGTTGGAGCTACTCCAGGCTGTGGCTCTGGTGCTTTTTCTCGAATCAGCCCTGCACGCAGAATATCAACTTCGGTCTTTTTGCTTGCGTATAGCTCAACAAACGAAAGAACTTCAGAGTATGTAAATCGGCTATGTTTATCTTTTACATCAAATTCAATAGCAATCGAAGGCTGGATTCGTTGTTTGGCATACTGCACCAAAGCATTGGCTTTGCTCAAAGTACTTATGTTTAGCTGAGCTGGTAGTGCGTTTATTTCATTTATCAACTCATTGGCCAAGGCTTCTATTTCGCTGTACTTGGCAGTACAATCTTTCATGGCTGTGCTAAAAAGCACCTGGTATTCATCTTTGATTTTTTGAGCCGATTGTTGGAGAACCGCAAAGTTTTTAATGACATCGCCAAGTAAATTGCTCTCAAAATTATTTTTTAATTGTTCGATAGCCTCATTGGTTGTGGCTGCTTTGGTTAGTTCGTCCTGCACGGCATGAATGAATGTTTTCCATTCTTTCACTTTAGGAAGATTATTGCGAATAAACTTCTCTACCTCTTCTATACTCTGCAATGCAGTAAAGATGGAGTCTTTGGCAGAAAGAAACTCAATGGCTTTGTCAATATAATTAGCTTCGCTTACAGCTCCAGTGAAATCGGCTAAAAAGGCTGAGTTATCGCCTGCTTTTGGGAATAGTTTGTCAAACTCTTTTTCGCTGTTTCGTAAAGTGCTTACTTTATCGGCAAAGTGCTTAGCCGTATCACGTACGGCAGTCACTAATTCAAAATCGTTGGTGTTATAATCTATTTTACGCCCAATGTACTTTTCTACTTCAATATCTAACAAGAACTGAGCTATTTCTTGTTTTTGCGAAGTAGAAAGTGACTTTGATACCGCTTTGAAAGAAGCCTTTCTGAAGTTACTTGCTGTGGCAAAAATGATAGTTACGCCTTCGTCTCGCCAAGAGAACTTTTCAGCACCATTGAATTTGGCAATTATTTTGCCCGCCCGCATCAATGCGGCCACCGACGAGATAACCGTACCGTAAGTAAAACCAGCAGGTGGTTGTTCAAGGTCTTTTTCGAGAGTAGCCCCATCAACAAAAGTATTACGAACTTTATAAAGAATTTCTTCTGAAACCTTTAAATTTTCTCCTATGAAATTTCCTTTGGCATCAAAAAATATAAAATCGATCCCAGTGAAATATTGTGGTAGGCGTGCAATATTTGCTTCTTTAATAACCGCAGCAGCTACACTGTCACTTAATTGTGAAGCCAATCGCTTGCTATATACATTCTGGATGATTGCTCGTTGCTGTGCTTGGAGCGTGGTTTGCCAGTTATTATTATTGAGCTGTAATGTATTGTATAAGTAAATAGCCGTAGAAGCTTGTAATGAATCTTCTACGAGGTCTTTAATTCGGCTTTGTTTTTCGCCCTTTGCTGTAGAAAAACTAATTAAAATTTTACCTTCTTCCGAGTTCGGGTTATTATATTTCTGCTCCAGATAGGTTATACGCTCAACTTCATCAATCAATCGGTCTAATTCTTTGAAATAACTATTATCAGGAACTAACCACAACAGGTCTTTATCGTTTTGATGTTGCACCTTTAAGGCATCAATATCTGTGGTACGGCTGTCTGAAATATTGTAAACGCTTTTTACTTTTAATTTTAAGTATTTCAGATTGGGTGTAGTTAGTTCATCATCATTATCGGTAGTGATAAAGAAATCATATTGTAAGCCTGTATCGGTTACTTTGGCTATTGTTTTTGTGAATTGGGCTGCTTTGTATGCAGTAACTAATTGCTTCTTTTTAACGAAGCCCTGAACTGTAAAGCCGTTCATTTCATCCAACAAACGTTGTTCAATATCGGAGGTGATGCGATACGTTTTGTTAGTATCTAACAACATTTTTGCCTCTGTCAATACTTCAAGTGCCTTTGTTATATCATCCTGCACTTTGAACTGATCGTCAGGGTCGCTGATGAAGGATTTAATGATGTTGGGCAAAGTAGAAGGAGTAACTTCTGCTTCTGTTAGGAAATTGATGGTTTCTAAAAGTTTTCTTCCAGAAATTGATGAACCAGCTTCGGACAAAATACGTTCTGCATTATCGTAACGGCTCACCAAACGAACTGGAGGCTGTGGCTGACCTTCTTTGGCAATATGCCAACCTGTAACTGTGTGAAACAAATCGGTGTGCTGAACTTCCTGCTTTAAAATATCATAAGTAGTTATAATCATTCCCCTTGCTGCTACTTTGGTAGAAGCATAACCCTTTGTACCAAAGAGAAAGTTTTGAAGCAGGTCGAACTGATACTTGTAAAAAGGGTAATAAGTGGCGTAGTTATCTGCACTATCCGTTTTGCTGATACCTGCACCGTGTATTGAGGCATGGTCGGCAATTTTGCCTGAATTTTTATTGTAATGTTCAGTCAATTTTTGAATACCTGTTTCGGTTTTCTTCAAAAGCCTGTTACGAATGATTACATCTACATCAGTTGAAGTAAGGTGTATGTCCGTTCTAAATCTATCTGTAAGTTTGTTTAATTGTGCTTTACTTAAAGTCGAATTATTTATAATGTCGTCAAGCCTTTCCTGTGCTATTGCAATAGTCCATACATTTCCACCTAAACTTGAAAGAGATTCGCTTAAACCTTCTAAGTCTAATAGTTTAATTTTTTTATCATTAATAGACGCACTGACTTCATCAAATAAAAATATAATTTTTTGATTGGAGTTAATTTCTAGGTAATTTTCTAACTCAAGCATTAGCTTTGTTGAATCGAAATTATTAGAGTCGGTTTCTATACTTTTTAATACATTTTGGTAGTCTTGTTCGCCAAAAACAGATTTGAACAAATTTTTAATAGCAGGTATATATAAGTTTCTATTTTTTGAAACTTCATGCCATTCAAGATTTAGTCTGGTTTTTATAACATTATCAACCGAAAAGTCTTTTAAAGAATACAAAATCGTATACAATAAGTATCCGTGATCATTTTGAGGGAGGGCTAGTTGTTTTAAAAAATTCGAAAAAAGAATATATGCAAGACCCCTATTTGCATTTTGTTTTGCCAAATCAAACGAAATAACTTCAAATTTTTGTGAGTCTAAACTGTATATATTATTTTTTATAAGAGCAGAACCTTCAATATTATCAAATTTGTATAATATCCTTTCCCTACTATTTGTACCTAAAATATTCTTGTTTGATAATAAAAGCGATAGCATTTTTGCAAAATAAGATTTACCTGAACCGTAAAAGCCAGAAATCCAAACTCCTGTTTCGCTGTTTTCAGATTTTATTTTATTGACTATTTTATCATATAATTTGGCAAGTCCATCCGTCAATATATAATTCTCTAGTTCATTTATAATAGATTCTTCAGTTGACACTTGTAAATCTACAACAGATTGTATGTCAGTGTTAGGGTTAAAATCTGTTGTAAGAATATCTTTTACTTTCATAACTTTAATTTAAATTAATTAATAACCATACATCTGTACTTTGATGCTGGGCGTGAATTGAGAAACATTAATTGGTCGCCATCTTGTGTGGCTGGATATAAAATAATAATGGGCATTTTGGACTTCATTACAAATTCGTTTTCCATTAAGTGTATGTTGTCAATACCACTACCATATAAAGCACCATTGCGAATAAGCACAGGTATTTTTTGTTCTTTAAATGATTGCTCAATAGCCAATAGCAGGAGTTTGAATAAGTCAGGACTTGTTTCACCTTCTGGTGCCTTAAATATTTGGTGAACCGACCCCCTTAATAAATCAAACATTTCAGCCAGGTCAGCTTGATGTGCTTCAACAAACGAAATCAACATTTCATTAATGTCAATGAGTTGATAGGTATCCCGAGGCATCAGTTCAACTAATTTTTCAATAAATTGAAACTCTAACTCTGGTGGGCATACCAATAATATTGAATTACCCCCATTGGCATTCAGTCGAATTTCTGAACGCTTGTCAGATTCCACAATCCGCTTTAGTTGCGTGATGATATGTTCAGGTTTTAGTGATATACTCATAAATTGTTTCGTAAGGTATTATTGGTTCAATACTGAGTTTGTCGCCTGTATAAACCACATTAAAATATTTTGAAAACTTCTTTTGAAGTAGCCTGTCTAAAAAAGCTTGCTTTTCGCTAAAGCAGTAGGTGAGCCAGTTGCTATTTATGAGATTGGGCTTATCTGAAATGGTCACGAGCCAATATACAAACAAGACAAACATTGAATCAGTGAGGTGTGGATGAACGATGCTTTTGTTTACCGAGCCTTCCATCAGCCCAAACTTCTTTAGTAAAGTAAGGTATTTGGATGCTGTGGTTGTAACCGTAATCTCAGACCATTTTTTTAGATCGTCTTCGGTTAGCTTTAGATCTTTGATACAAGCTGTCACTTCATCATTTTTGATAGAAACTCTACCACTGTAAAAAGCAGGGAAGAAAACTTCATCGTTGAGGTGAAACAACAATTCATTATTGGCTGAGGCATTCCAGAATAAAAGTAAAAGCGTATCGGCACTTGTGCCGTTTACTTTTATAGCCTGTCGGATAATTGTTTCTAATTCAGGTTTTTTGTTTTGTATCAACGTGGCTTTAATGGCTTTTTCAAAGCGTTTTACAGACTTGTAAGTTTTGATGGCGGTGTAGGTATGTATCCCACCCTTTTCTCTGATTGAATCCATATCTTCTGAAAGGAAAACTTTTATCAAGTTCCAATCAGGCAAACTGCCTAAAACATTTATGTCTGAGTTTACATGCATTTATTTTTTATGTCTCTTTTTGGTTATAACTTCTAATTCAGCCACTTCCGTAGCTTTTAACGCCACTTTTTCATCTTAAACAACACCATAGACTCTATCTGCCAGCCAAAGCATAAGCAATTCCTTCTCATCCATATCATACAAAAGGGCTGAGTTAGACAAGTATATTTTACTAACAGGCTTATTGTTGGCTTTCCATTTTGCTGATGTAGGCAGTGTCAACATCCCATTCAGCAGCAACCTTCCGCTATAAAAGTCCTTTTTCGTCCCGTAACTTTCTTGATTTTCTCGCCAAGCAGGTTAATACCCTTTAGTGACTTGTCCTAACAAAGGCAAATATGCTGAATTAATTGAATTAGCACAAATGTCTCTTTTGGTATTGCGAAGGGTCGGTACCGATAGCTATCGGGATGGCGGGCAAAACCAAATGTGCTCCCGAAAGCTTTCGGGATGCGGCTGGCTTTTTTGTCTGTTGGTTGATGGTAGCATTGTCGGTCTGTTAGGGTTGTTTGTAACGGTTTCGGGCTTTGTGTTCGGGCGGGTTTCGGAACACAAAACCGTCAACCAGCACTAAACTTAAATAGAAGCACAAAGCTCCAAGTTTGCACGTTACCCCGCCTGACGCAAAACCCGTGTTAACTGCAGTTTACTTTCCAAAATTTTCTTTTAATTTATTTATTATTAGCGGTGTCAATGTACTATTTTCATTTTCACTTACCTGAAAGTCTTTATCCGTCAGTAGAGAATTAAAAAAATCGACAGTTTTTATTTGATTAAGATTTGATTCAAGGAAGGAATTAGTTTCCGAAATAAATAATTGGACATATTCATCTATGTCAATTTTATCTTTTCTTAATAAGCCTTTTTGAAAAGGTATATCAAGTAATTTTTTCGGGTTTTCATAATGAGGTCTAAAACCACTCCATCCAAATTTAGGATACCTTGTTTTATTTCTGAAAATACTATAATAATCTCTATAATGAGAAAATATCGTTAAGTCAATAATTGTTATCGTGAATAGGCAAAGAAAAAAATGTTCATAAAACTCCTTCTCAATATGATTAATGTCTTGGCCTATGTTTTCCCAATTCATCCCACCAAAATAAATTGTATATTGATCTATGTCAAAAGAATCAGGGTTATTTTGGATAACAGAATTTGATTTTTGAAATTTCAATCTTGCTAAATCATTAGGAAATTGATTTTTTAGATATTCTTTAAGTTTCATAATATGTTTTTAAAAATTGCAGTTAACATCTGTATAAACGAAACTCTATTGCGTTTATACAACGTCAGCAGATGTATAGACGCCATTATATAGAAAATTGAATGTGTACATTTTCGAGGTACGAAGAGAGCAAACCCTTCACGCTAACAGCGCCAAAAGTTCCGAGTTTCCCGAATCTACTAATACGGGTCTTATGTCGTAAACATACCTCAAATCGCTCCAAACACCGCCTCAGAGTCTATTCAACGCTCAAATATTGCATAACTTATCGAATCCGTTAAGCCTTCAGTTACCCCTCTGAACTGATAGAATGAAATTAACCGCATCGACGGTCCGACGCATCCGCAGCCCGAGACTTTAGTAGATGGCGGTTCGCCGTTGCGAATGTACAAAAAGCCCGACAGCATTTGCCACCCGGCTTTTTTATTGGGGAATGCCAAAGCGAGAAATACTCAATAAGATACAAAAAAAGGATTTGGTGAGCACTTACCGCTACCGAAGGACTGGGCGTCCCCGTTCCTTTCAATCCCGATAACTATCGGGTCCTTCCTGGCCTGGCCTACGGCCACCACGGATGTTTAGTTATTAGTGGCTGTTGTTCTGGCGGTGTATCAAATGTAATGCTACCTCTCCAATTACATTTGATACACCGCCGTAAGCTGCTTGCTGTCAGTGGCCTCATGGCTGTTTTCTGGGCGGCCGGTGCCGTACAATCTTTGAATTTAACCCCAATTACCAGAATGAGTCCTCTTTTTTATTATCATTTATCTATTTCGTCATCAATATCGTTGACTCACTTCATTTCACGATGCCCAACAAACCATGGTTTCTTGGGCACTTTCCCCAAGGAGTAAATACTATTTGGAATTGCCGAACTTTGGCCGTTCCCTGAAAGACCTCATTGAAAAAGCCGATCCAATCGCGTTTGATGTCTTTTCTTACTTCGGCCAATTGGTCATCCAGATTGTCTTTGTCTTCTTTCAACTCTTCGCGGCGCTCTCTCCATTTTGCTTTTTCGTTGGCAGAGGCTGTCTTTATTTTAGCATCTACCCGATCCATTTCTTCTTTCAGGTCTTCTTGTTTTTCCTGGATTTTGGCAGCCAGCTCTTTCCGTTCAGATTCTATGTTATCAGCAGTTTCGTTTGTAGCGTCTTTAATATCTTCCGCTACATCTTCTGCTTTGTTCTCTACTTTTTCCTGCGCATCCTGCGCATTATCGGCTGCGTCGCGTTTTTCTTCGCGTGAGCAGCCAGACAAAGAAATGAGTCCTACGGTCAACATAGCAATGACCAGTGTTGTTATCTTTTTCATGTTTTTCGCTTTATATGATATTGATTAATCCTTAATCCTGTGAATAAATGAGTGAACTATAGGCTCCCAACGATACATTAGCGGTAAAAAGGCCTTCATTTTGCAAAGCAGTTGCCTCGGTATCGTAGCTAAAATGATTCTGAAACTCGGTATCATATGCTTCCCAATCGCAGTTAAAGCGTATTTTCCAAATGCCTTCCCCCGGAAATTTCACCACATAATCAGTCACGGCTTGGTGCGAAAAATTCAGCACAACTACCGTACTGTCACCCGCGCCTCCGTCCATCCACCGATGAAAAGCAATGATTTTTTTCTCATTGTCTACGTGCAGAATCTCGACGTGTTGCCCAGTAAGGCCGCGCGTAGTTGCGGAAATATTGCGCCGCAGTTGAATCAAATCCCGGTACAATTTGACAAACCCTTTGAATTCCGAAAAGCGTGACCAATCAATGGGGTCGGTATCGTCAAACCATTTATCTTCCAACACGGTTTGTCCCTGAAACAACATCGGCACGCCCGGTGAGGTCATCATCAAAGTGGCCCCGAGCGTAGAACGTTTTTTGGCATACCACGTATTGACATCGTCCCGACCGGCTATTTCCTGCACTACCCGGGCTTTCCCGTTGGATACTTCATCGTGCGATTCTGTATAAATTACCCGTTGAAATGCACTGTTGTAATAGGTATGCAAAATAGCCCCAGCCACTGCATTCATGTCTCTGTCTTCATCATTCATGCTAATAATGGCATGTCGAATCGGGTTTACAAACTGAGCATCCCACTGACTGCTGTAGCACAAACCACCCTCCTCAATCGGCGCCGTGATGACATTAAGCGTGTGCAAATCTTCCGCAATGGTAAATTTTTGAGGAAACCTGTTTTTGATTTCCGAATTAATCCACTGCATCAGCGAATAGCCTTCCTGTAAGCCATTGGCAGGATTGCCATCGGCATTTACGTTTCGAATGTAAGGAATCATATCCATCCGCAACCCGTCAATTCGGTACTTTTCAAGCCACATCAGGGCATTGTCAAAAATGTATTGCCGTACTTCAGAACGTCCGTAATCCGGCCGGGTTTCTCCCCAAGGGGTTTTGGCTCGCCAATCATTGTAAAAATAAATACCTCCCAATCCATTTTCACTCCAACCGTCAAACTGCCAAATATCCATGTCGGTTGGCCCGAAGTGGTTATAAACAACGTCCAATAAAATGGCAATTCCTTTGGCATGAGCCGCTTTTACCAACTCTTTCAGCCCCACGGGCCCACCGTATTCGGATTCGACCGCAAACGGATGAGCGGGATTATAGCCCCAGGAATACCCTCCCGGAAACTCAGCTATGGGCATAATTTCAAGGGTATTGACACCCAGTGCTTTAAATTAGTTGAGCCGTTCGATGACACTGTAAAAATCGCCCAGCTTATTTTCTTCTTTCACGTTGAATGTTCCAACGTGCAGTTCATAAATCACCAATTCATTCCAATTGGGCATTTGAAAGTTATCGTCTCCCCAATCAAAATCAGCATCGTGAATAATACTGTTTCCTACTGAATTGGTCAATTCGAGCGCGTAGGGATCATTTCGCCATAATTCGCCTACCGACGTTTTGAGGTAATATTTGTACTGTTGTTCGGGTTTGGCATTCGGTACTTCTACCGACCAATTGCCGTTTTCTTCCTTCACAAGCGGCGTTGTGTTTTTTTCCAGCCGTTAAAATCACCTACGACGGATACCTTTTGGGCATTGGGTGCCCACACCCGAAAAGAAACGCCTTCTTCGGTTGGGATAGCTCCCATGCCCTCTGTTTTACTTGAATGTTTGAGCGTACTAATTGCTGTCATTTTGGGAAAATGTAGAATGTTGACTATAGAAAAAGAAAAAAATTTATTCCACTTCCCTTTTTAACCCCAAGTTGAGAATCTCTGAAAAAACCGGGCATTTATTTCCCCAAACCAGTCAGAGGGCAGATTTAGAGGTTCCTTTTTTCTTAAACAGGTATTTCACATCGTTGGTAGTCTCAGTCAATGTCTCCACCACTTCTTTTTCCATTTGCTGCACTTTTCGGGTTTTCTCAACACGCTCTTTCACTACTTCCGGTTCACCCATCAAATAGCCGTAGGGCTTAAGCGGCTCTACTGCATCAAAGATTACTTTCAACGTCGCCGTCAGAGGTAATGCTAACGCCATTCCGGAAAGCCCCCATAAAGAGCCTCCCAAAAAGAGCCCTAAAATTGCTACCAAAGGATTGACACTGATTTTGGAACCGACAATGTAAGGAGTAATGACATTGCCTTCGAGCATTTGAATGAAGAAAAATACCCCCGCTACACCCACGGCATACATCGGCGAATCTTTCGTCACCAGAGCCACCACAATGGGAAGAATAGACCCCATCAAAATTCCGATGTAAGGAAGAATCAGAAGAGAAGCCGCCAAAAAGCCAAAAAAGAAAGCCGACGGAATCCCCAACGCGAGCAGTCCGATGGAATTGAGCGTTCCTATAATGAGAGTTACAATAAACAGACCCGAGAGATAGCTGTGCACTACGTCATAAATCTTGCCCAGTACTTCGTTTATCTTCGCTTTTTTAACGTCTTTAAAAACTTTGTAAAAAAACTGTTTGAACAAATCGCGGTAGTAAAGAAGAAAGAAGACATAAACAGGTAAAATAGATAGATTTGTCAGCATATTGGTAGTGGTAGTCAGGGCTGTACCCACCAAGGCCCGCCCGCTGTTGGCCAGATTCTGGGTATATTTTTGAAGCTCATTCAACTGCCGGCTTGGCGGAATCTTGAACTGGTCAAAGGCCCATAACTGTATTTTGTTCAAAGAAGTATTTACTTTTTCTGTTAATTGAGGCAGCATTTCTGTAAAATCAGCCACTTGATAACACAATACAGCTACAATGCCCGCCCCTACCAACGTAAAGGTTAAAATACCGATGGTAATAGAAACAACCCTTCCCAGATTTTTACGTTCGAGCCAAGCTACCAAGGGGTACATGGCCATGGAAAATAGAATAGAAAACAACAAAAGCGGGATAATAGAATCCAAAACGTACATCCAGTAAACCAGAATGGTGACGCAGATAAGAGCGAACGCCAAGCGGACTACGTAAGGAAAATTATATTCTTGAATGGGCGGCATGACTGTCTGTTTTCTTTTTAATTGTTGAGACAAAGATTTAAAATCCCGTTCCAATAAAATCCAGTCTATTCATGAGGCATACTTTCCCCAGTACAACCGGAATGGCTTTTTTAGCCAGTTCGTTATTGAATTCACCTAAAATCAGAATCACTATGAAAACTATTCACTCATTTGACCCCATGTCTGACCCCGTCAAAGAACCGACACCGGTCCCCGGACCTCATACTGTACCGCCGGGTATTGAGCCGCATCCGGCACAACCCGAAATTCAGCAACCGGAAATTCCTGATATAGAGCCGAATAAACAGGAACCACCAGTGCCGTCACCGCAAATTCCTGATATCAACGGGGAGAAAAACGAAATCGTGAACGGTAAGGCAGAAGTGTTTGAGAAGTGAATTTTTAGAATTTCGGCCGCGGTGGGCCCGCCCCTTATTGATTGGCGCGGACTCGCCGCTTTTAATGTGTTCGCTTCGGCGAAATATTCACTTTATGAGTGTATTTTCTTCATTCAATCTTTGCAGACTTTTAGCTTCCTGAACACTAATTTTGGTTTCATGGTGAGTTTTACCCCTTATTATCACAAACATCTCAATGACTGCTTTTAAAATTTTATTGTTTTATCATCTATATCCACCGAAGTTAGTCTTTTGCATCATTCGAATTTCTTAACACTCCCAATGACTCGTTTTATTTTCTGAAAAGTACCTTTTACGTAGGTTAAAAGTAAAAAATACACGCAGTTCGGTTAGGTAAGAATTAATGCTTATAAATACTCCGCCTGTACTCTCACGGCACTCCCCTCTCTTTGGCGAGCCCACCTTTTTGAAGCTTTTGCCTTTCCGATATCCCGCCCCATTTGCGGTTTATTTTCCGTCTAACGACTCCTGAATCTCTGGTCATCCGTTGTTTATTCGGCCTTTATTTTCTTTTTTATTTTCTGTTTATCATAACTTTTACCCTGAATGAACTATTGGTCCAAATCAGATAAAAAGATTTTTTTCGCCTTTGTTGCCGCTCTGCTTTTTTGTCAATCTTACGGCTCACTTTTTGCTCAATCTCCCCTCGGCACCGCAACCTTAGACAAAGCTACGCTGGAAGAAGTCGTTAAGTATGCCATCAGAAACCAACCGGCAATCCAACAATCTGTGATTGATGAGCGAATCACGGAAAACAATATCAAAAACCGACTTGCCGATTGGTATCCACAAATCAACTTCAATTATAATCTGCAACACAATTTCATCGTCCAAACTAGCATCATTGGCGGAAACCCCGTTAAGCTGGGCGTCAAGAACTTATCAACGGGACAGTTGACGGTATCACAGGCTATTTTTAACCGCGATATTCTTCTGGCCCGACGAACTCAGAATGATGTTCGCTTACAATCCAGCCAACTTACTGCTTCCAACAAAACCGATTTGGCCGTTGACGTGTCCAAGGCTTTTTATGATGTTTTGACTACCAAGCAGCAAATTGATGTTTCCAACGAAGACATTGTGCGGCTGGAAAGAAGCTTAAAAGATGCTCAAAATCAGTACAAAGCGGGAGTCGCCGATAAAATTGATTACAAACGCGCATTGATTTCACTGAACAATACCAAAGCCGCCCGAAAAAGCAACGAAGAGGTATTGACAGGTAAAGTGGAATACCTCAAGTCATTGATGGGCTATCCGAAAGAGCAGGAATTGAGTCTTCAATACGATACGCTGCAATTGGAACAGGAGATTTTTTTGGACACGCTCCAAAACGCGGATTATACGGAACGTATTGATTATCAACTGTTAAGCACTCATAAGCGATTATTGGAATATAATTTTCAATATACCAAATGGAGTTATTTACCTACGGTAGCTGCTAACGGAGCCTATAATTTAAACTTTCAAAACAATCAGTTTTTGGACCTTTACAGCAAAATTTTCCCAAACTCTTTTTTAGTCCTAACGCTTTCGTTACCTATTTATCAGGGCGGAAAACGAAAAATCAATACCAACACCGCCGAATGGCAATTGAAACGAATTAATTTGGACATCAAACGCCTTCAACTGAACGTCAACGCCGAATATGTGCGGGCCTTGGGCAACTACAAAGGAAGTTTGATCAATCTGCTTACCCAAAAAGAAAACAGGGATTTAGCAAAAGAAGTCTACGACATTATTCAATTGCAATATCGGTCGGGTATAAAAACCTACCTGGAAGTCATTACCTCCGAAACGGATCTGCGATTGGCGCGTATCAATTATTACAACGCCCTCTATCAGGTTCTTTCCAATAAAATTGATGTACAACGAGCCCTCGGCCAACTTAATTATTAATCACTGAATCTCCGGCTATCATGTATTCGAATCCTATACACTATGTTACCATCGCTTTGTCTATCCTATTGTTGACTTCCTGCGATAAAAAAGAAGAACAAAAAGCAGCAGCCCAACAGGCACCTCCTGCCGTTCCCGTCACGCTGGAGGAAGTTACCACGACGGATGCCGTTTATTATGATGAATATCCGGCTTCCATTACGCCCTTAAATCAGGTAGAGTTGCGCCCGCAGGTGACGGGCTTTATTACGGGTGTTCATTTTCAGGATGGAGCCCGAGTCAGAAAAGGGCAACTTCTGTATTCTATTGACGCTCAATTGTATTCGGCTAATTATGAACAAGCCGTAGCCAATCTCAAAGTACAGGAGGCCAACGTCAATAAAGCACAAAAAGACGCGGACCGTTACCACGAATTGGATAAAAATGATGCCGTAGCCAAGCAGTTGGTTGACAATGCCGATGCTGCCCTGGAAGTAGCAAAAAAACAGGCTGAAGCGTCCAAAGCCAACATTTCGGCAGTATCTACCGGCTTAAGATACACCAAAGTGTACGCACCTTTTGACGGTATTATCGGAATATCATTGGTAAAAGCAGGAACTGCCGTTTCAGCAGGGCAAACTGTGCTGAATACGGTTTCGACCGATGGGCAGCTTGCCGTTGATTTTGGCGTAGACCAAAAAGAAATTTATCGGTTTACGACATTACTGAAAAATAACAAATCCAAAGACTCGACTTTCACGCTGGCTTTTGGCAAAGACATTTACCCTTATCCAGGTAAGATTCAGCTCATTGACCGCGCCGTAGACCCACAAACGGGAACTATCAAAACGCGCTTGATTTTCCCAAACCGCGACAATTTACTGCGCGCCGGCATGAACGGAACAGTGCGGGTGCTAAACCGCGCTTCCACCAAATCTGTCGTAATTCCGTACAAAGCAGTAACCGAGCAATTAGGTGAGTTTTTTGTGTATGTGGCCCGCGACAGCAGCAAAGTAAGTCAGCGGCGAATTGTGCCCGGACAATCTTTGGGAACCAAAATCATTGTCAAAGAAGGCTTGAAAGAAGGCGAAAAAATTGCCGTAGAAGGTGTGCAAAACTTACGCGAAGGCTCAGTGATAAAAACGGACAAATAACTCATTTACAATTGCTTTTTTCAATCAAAAATCGACAATTGCAAATCTAAAATCTCCCGAAATGATTGCAGATATTTTTATAAAAAGGCCCATTACCGCCATCGTCTCGTCGATTGTGATTGTATTGGTGGGGCTAATCGCCCTGTCTACGTTGCCCATTGCCCAATACCCCGACGTCACTCCGCCAACGGTGTCTATTTCGGGAAACTTCATCGGGGCCGATGCGCAAACGGTGGAACAAACAACCACCACGGCCATGGAAACGCAGGTCAACGGCGTACCGGGCATGAGCTATATGTCCAGCACCAGTACAAGCAGCGGACAAAGCGGCATCAACGTTGTGTTTGAGGTCGGAACCGACGTAAATATTGCTGCACTCGACGTGCAAAACCGCGTCAGTGTGGCAGAACCTTCCCTGCCCGATGCCGTCAAACGCTTGGGAATTACGGTTCGGAAACGACAACCCAGCATCATGGTAGTATTGGCGCTGTATTCACCCAAAGGCACCCACGATGCGCAGTTCATTGGAAACTACGCCAACATTTATCTGAAAGATGCTTTACAACGGGTGAAAGGCGTGGGCGATATCGTATCCCGCGCCGACGATTTTGGAATGCGTATTTGGTTGAATCCCGACAAACTCGCTTCACTTCGTATGACTCCTGCCGATATTTCAGCGGCACTTTCGGAGCAGAATCTACAAATTGCCGCAGGAACCGTGGGTGGAAATCCGCAGCCCAATACCCAAACCTTTGAATATAGTGTACTGACTAACAGCCGGTTGAATACCAAAGAACAATTTGAAGATATTGTGGTGCGCTCCTCACGTACCGACGGTCGCGTGGTGTATCTGCGCGATGTGGCGCGGGTTGAATTAGGTAAGTTTGACTACGGAGCCAACGCGTTTGTCAGCGGAAAACTGGCCGCTTTTGTCTTGATTTATCAGGCACCCGGTGCCAATGCCCTCGAAACGTACGACGGCGTAGTAAAAGCCCTGGAATCTATGAAGAAAACGTTTCCCAAAGACATTGACTACGTGATGCCAACCGAAACGGCTACCGTAGTGCGGGTTTCGATTGATGAAGTATTAAAAACCTTCGGCGAAGCCATGATTCTGGTTATTATTGTGGTATTCCTGTTCTTGCAAAACTGGCGCGCTACGTTGATTCCCATTTTGGCCATTCCCGTTTCGCTCATCGGTACGTTTATTTTCTTCATTCCCTTTGGGTTTACCATCAATACACTGACGCTGTTTGCGTTCGTGTTGGCTATTGGTATCGTGGTGGATGACGCTATTGTGGTGGTGGAAGCGGTGCAACACAATATTGACCACGAGAAACTTTCACCCAAAGACGCAACGGCTAAAGCGATGAAAGAAATTTCGGGGCCGGTTATTGCCATTGCCTTGATTTTGGCGGCGGTTTTCGTGCCCGTTAGCTTTGTACCGGGCATTGTAGGTCGTCTTTATCAGCAGTTTGCCATTACGATTGCCGTATCGGTACTGTTATCGGCTTTCGTAGCCTTGTCGCTTACGCCTGCGCTGTGTTCTACCATGCTGCGTCCTTCCAAAGGTGCCAATGACAGGAAAAATTTCATGGAGAAACTCTTCGACCGTTTCAATAAATGGTTTGAGAAAGTATCGCATTCCTATACCAACGGCGTTGCCAAATGGATCAAGGGTACGCCTTACGTGATGGTGATGATGGTGTGTTTGTTTGTGGGTTTATTCTTTCTGTTTAAAAACAAACCGACGGGTTTTATTCCGGTCGAAGACGAAGGCCGCCTTTTTGTGACGTATGAAATGCAGGAAGCTACCTCTACCACGCGCAACATCGCGATGATCAAGGAAGTGATGAAACGGGTCGAGTCCATTCCCGAAGTGCGGGTAGTGGGTGGATTGGCAGGATTGAACATTCTCAGTTTTTCCAATAAATCCAACGTAGGGACGCTGTTCATCAACCTGCATCCGTGGGCTGAACGAAAAGGCGCTGAGCACCATGTTCAGAGCGTTATTAAGGAAATTCAAAAACGCACCGCCGATATTAAAGAAGCCCGCGTTCTGGCGATTGCTCCACCTGCCATTCCGGGTTTAGGAGCTACATCAGGATTTACGTTTCAGTTACAACAAACCACCAGTACCGACAATATTCAACAATTTGAAGGCGTAGCCCGTAAATTTCTCGGTGCACTGACCAAGCGCCCCGAAATCGGTGCGGCGTTTACGTTTTTCAACACCCGAACTCCAAGTTACAAAATTGACGTAGACCGTGAAAAAACCAAAAAATTGGGCGTCTCGGTATCCGAAGTATTCAGTTCATTGTCAGCCATGTTGGGAAGTAGCTACGTGAATGATTTCAACCTGTACGGACGAAATTTCCGCGTCGTAGTGCAGGCCGACAGCAGTTTCCGCACGTCGTTGGATAAGGTTGAAAAATTCTACGTGCGAAACCGGGAAGGAAATATGATTCCGTTGAGTTCTTTAATTACGACGAAAGTCATTGAGAATCCGGCGCTTATCTCTCACTACAACATTTACCGCTCGGTCGAAATCAACGGAACACCCAAGCCCGGCTTCAGTAGCGGTCAGGCCATTACTGCCCTTCGTGAAGTAGCGGCAGAGACGTTGCCTGAAGGATACGGTTACGAGTTTTCGGGCATGAGCAGCGAGGAAATCAAGGCGGGTGACAGTACCACCACCATCTTTGCCATTTCAATCGTGTTTGTCTTCCTGTTTTTGGCAGCGCTGTATGAGAGTTGGTCCATTCCGTTTTCAGTGCTTTTTGCCGTTCCCATCGGTGCGTTCGGTTCCATTTTAACGCTGACATTTTTACCCAATTTATCCAACAATATCTACGCCCAAATCGGATTGATTACGTTGATTGGGTTGGCGGCCAAAAATGCCATTTTGATTGTGGAGTTTGCCAAAGAACGAGTTGACAACGGCATGGAATTGGTCAAAGCCACCTTGGAAGCCGTGCAATTACGCCTTCGCCCTATCATTATGACTTCATTAGCGTTTATTTTGGGCGTTTTGCCTTTAGCATTTGCCAGTGGAGCCGCTGCCGAATCGCGCAAAACCATCGGTTGGACGGTATTTGGAGGAATGCTCGCTGCTACTTCGTTGGCCATTTTTGTGGTTCCTGTTCTTTTTGTTCTGATTGAAAAAATCAGCATGGGCAAGAAAAAGAGATTGGAAAATGAACAAAAAACTGGTGCTGCTGCGCCAGCATCTATTGAGTAGTATACGTATTTGTTTTACCATATAAGAAAAGATGACTTATATTTTCTTATATGGTAAAAATAAATGCATGATTCTCTAACCTTAAAAGATAATTTCAATGACTATCGGTACATCCAAAAGCGGCATTCCACCTTTTCAGCAGCCTTTTTTAAAACCTGGATAACATTTACTTGAAAAAACCGTTAAATTCACGAAGATTTAATGATTATTTTGGCAAAATGTTTGCAGTAGCGTTTGGTATCATGAAGAGAAGATTATCTTTAACCTTGCTTTTTGGGCTTACTTTGTTGATGGTGCAAGCCCAAGACCCTCAATTTTCGCAATTTTATGCGAATCCCCTATACCTGAATCCGGCTTTTGCAGGAGGAGCTTTGGCTCCGCGCGTAATGATGAATTACCGCAATCAGTGGCCGGGCTTAGCTGCCAACTATGTGACAACTTCCTTTGCCGTTGATCATTTCTTTGCGGGAGTAAACAGCGGGGTAGGATTGATGTTTGTTAACGATACCCAGGGAACGGGCAGTCTTCGTACATCCGAAGTCACGGCGCAGTATGCGTATCAACTTAAATTTAATGAAAATACCGCACTGCGCATGGGTTTGTCGGGAACGTATGCCAATCGCCGGGCTAATCTTAGTGATTTAACGTTTGGTGACCAATACACCAATCGCGGTTTTACAGGAAATGCCACTGCTGACCCACTCGCTGCTAACGGTACACCCTCAATTGGCTACATGAGTTTTTCAACGGGATTGTTATTGTATTCAGATAAGTATTGGATTGGAGTGGCAGCAGACCACATCAATCGCCCTGAACAGGGATTTTTTCAGGTGGGTGACGGTACTCGTCTCCCCATCAAAGGGAGTTTGCACGCAGGTCTTCGTATTCCTTTTGGGGGTTATACGGGCTTAGGCGACGAATGGGACAGAGAGAAAACCATCTCACCCGCCATTAATTACAAATTTCAGGGAAAATACGACCAGTTGGATTTAGGAGTTTATCTCACCTATTCTCCTATTGTTTTGGGACTTTGGTACCGTGGTTTACCCATTAAAAAGTACGTTAGCAACATTTCCAACCGCGAGTCACTTATAGTCTTAGTAGGATACCGACAAGATAAATTCTCCTTTGGATACAGCTACGACATTACGATTTCATCATTGGGATTGCCCAGCGGAGGTTCACACGAAATTTCTTTGGCTTACACGTTTGACTTTGACCCTTCTCCACGTACCCGACAAACCAAAAAAGACAAACAACTTTCTTGTCCGAAGTTTTAGACACCTTGTTTTGGAGTTAACCGTTATTGAGCAACCGTTATCAGGATTCTCCAGAATGATTACAATTTCACCTGTTTTGAGAAAACGTCTTTTAAGCGCTGGTCGTGGGTCACTACAATCAGGCTTGCGCCTATTTGTTCGGATTGATTTTTAAGAAGTTCGATGACCTTCCGACAGTTTTCATCGTCTAAGTTGGACGTTGGCTCATCGGCCAAAATCACGGCAGGATTGTTCATTAATGCCCGGGCGATACTTACCCGTTGCTGCTCCCCCTGACTCAATTGATTGGTTTTTTTGGAAAGATGATCGGCAAACCCCAATTGCTCTGCCAATTGGCGAGCATGATTTTTATCCTGTGGCTTTTGCGCTAAATAATTAGGCAAAATAACATTGTCCATCACACTGAGTGAACTTACAAAATGCGGGCGCTGATACACAATGCCAATTTGACCAGCACGTACTGCCGCCGCTTCTGCGGCCGACAGCGGAGCAATATCCTTACCGTTTATTAGTATTTCTCCAGTTTCAGGCCGTAACAACAGGGCCATCAGGTGCAACAAGGTAGTTTTCCCCTTCCCCGATTGCCCCAAAATCAACAGGGCTTCTCGGTCAGCACACGAAATATCGGGAAATGAAAAATGCTTTTGAGGACTATACGAAAAGGTAAGGTTTTTACAGGAAATCATAGATAATGGAATTAGGAAGTATGACTTAGGAAGTAAGATTACTTCTTATTTCCTAAGTCATACTTCAATAAGATAAGAGGTCTGTGATTCATTATGTTATTGTCCAAACCGACGTTTTACGATTTCAAGTAAATCGCCTACTACATCGCCCGTCATGTCCCACAAATGCTGCGAGGCAAATTTGTAGGTAATTAAGGCTCTTGCCGTTGCAAAATCAGGTGCTTGCTCCAATTCAGCAATGGCCGTTTCATAAGCGCTGTTACTTCCGCCAAACAGATGATGAATAAACATAAATTTTTGATTGAGCGGAATATTTTGCGAAATACTGGCAATCGGCTGTTTTTGATACATATCAGACATGCTCGATTGTTCGGTACGCAATGTATCATTCAACGATGCCTTACCGCTTGTTCCATTACTCGCCACAGATTCATTGAGGCTTGTAGGAGGAGTAGGAGGAACATACATTGGCACAACCAGTGCAGGCGACGGCGGGGTTACTTCATTCCATTTCTTCTCCTTTGGCTGCTCTGCGGGTGGCGCAGGAATCGAATCCGTTTCAGGGATCAATGTATCAAAAAACGATTGATTGGGTTCGGGTTCAGGAACTTTATCGGGCTCAACGCGAGCTACCTTTTTTAATAAAGAAGACACTTCCAAAGGCACTTTTTCTGAAAACACACCTACCCATTGGTCGATGGAGTCCAATTCAGAAGACCGTTGATTAATGGCATTTTCTGACCATTCAATGGCTTGATTTACGTACACAAATGCGCGTTCGGCCATGGACTCGGTCATTGCCTGAGCCACAAACTTGTTGAAACGAATGTACTTACGCAATTGTTGAACGGTATCGGAAGTAACCGTAAAATTGGGTTGGTTCCGAAAAATTTCGTTGAAATAGCTATGAGGGTCTATCAGCAGAACTAACGTATTTTTAGTAGCCTCGGCCAATATAGGCTCCAAAGCTTCGCGTTTTACCGAAATATTACGCGACACTACGTTCATAAATTGTTTTAATGACTCTTTGACTTCCGTGTTTTCAAAGTCAAAAAACGGGCTTCGAAACGTTTCCGCATCCGCTTTCCATTTATCGTATAAACTACTGATAACAAACAGATTTATCTGCGGGATAGCCGTTAAATTCAGAATATGCTGACCTGAAGCAGCGGCATTATGAATAAAAAAATCGTCGCAAACTTGACGCGCAAATCGCTGACTGTAATCGTTGAGAGCGCTAAGATTAAACTTGTGGAGCATCCTAAAATTTGTTTGTTTTGTAAAGGTAACGGGCCAAAACCAGTTATCCGTTATCGGTTATCCGAAAAATTTTTTACTTGTTATCCATGCAAGTTAGCGGATTGCTAACTGTAGACGATAAAGGCTGCGCGCCCGCTGTAAATTGTAAACCAAAATTATGTTCATCGAACCCAATCATCATTCAAAAAATATGCAGCCTCGTACGGGTTGGATAGAGGTAGTGTGCGGCTCTATGTTTTCCGGTAAAACCGAAGAGCTGATTCGCCGCCTCAACCGGGCGAAAATTGCCCGCCAAAAAGTCGAAATATTCAAACCTGCCATTGATAAACGTTACCACGAGCAGGACATTGTTTCTCACAATGAAAATTCGATTCGTTCTACACCCATCAATGCTGCCGAGGAAATTTTACTCTTTGCCAGCGACTGCGACGTGGTGGGCATTGACGAAGCCCAATTTCTGGACAATAGCCTGGTAGAGGTTTGTAACCGCCTTGCCACCAACGGAAAACGGGTGATTGTGGCGGGTTTGGACATGGATTTTGCGGGAAAACCGTTTGGTCCCATGCCCCAATTAATGTCCATTGCCGAATACGTTACCAAAGTCCACGCGATATGTGTCGTTTGTGGAGAAGTAGCGCAATATTCGTACCGAAAAGTAACCTCTCAAGACAAAATATTACTCGGCGAAACCGATTCCTACGAAGCTCGTTGCCGCAGATGCTACAATTTGGAAGATTTGGCTTGATTTTTGTTGAGGGTTGCGTATAGCTAAAAACCCCATCTATGCGCCCTCTTATTATCACATTATGCTGCCTGCTATCGGCATTCTCTTTACACGCCCAAGGAGGCTATTTGCTGCTTTCGGGCAAAGTCATTGACAAAGTCACTCAAAAACCTGTTCCTCATGCGTACGTGGGGATGATGACCAAAGGCACGGGTACCCTTACTAACGACGACGGTCAGTTTTTTTACCGCTTCCCGCGTATCGCCGCCGACTCAGCCGTGGTAGTAGCTATGATGGGTTATCAACCTTTTCGACAAAAAGCGTCGGCCTATCAACTCAATCAAAAGGATGTGATTATTGAGCTCCAACCTGCGCAACCGCGGGTAGTGGACAGTTCGTACATCAAAACCTTTGAAGCCCGAAATTGGGTATCGGACGCTTTGGGTAAAATCAAAAAAAACAACCCTCAGGTACCTTATTTGCTCAGTGGTTTTTACCGAGAATCGCTTCAGCAAAATGGCGAGTACGCCGAAATCCGCGAAGCTGTGCTTCAAACTGAAAAAGATCCTCGTCCTAAAATCCTGATTCCTGAAAAAGTAAAAGCCATCCGCGGCCGCACGTATGCCAGCGAAAGCCGCTCCAAAGCCTTGGAAGGTTATGCATTCCCGAACGGTGCCACCATCGTAACCCACTCGGTTGACGTTGGTATTCCTGAATATCTGGACGGAAAGAACCTCTATGATTATGTGTATGAATTAGACGACAGCATTTTGTATTACCTGGACAAACAAGTCTATCGAATCCTGTTTCGTCCTGTCAACGCAGGCATCAAAGCAGCCCGTACGGGTATGATTTGCATCAATGCGGCTGATACCGCCATTGTACGCATTGAGTACGATTTTACGTCGGAAGGCGTCAAAGATGTGATGAAAACGAGTACGTCAGACAAAGTATTCGGCAAAACCAAACGCGAACCGAAGCGCCTTTATACGTGCATCAACTACAAACCTTTTGGAGGAAAATGGTATTTGCAGGATTATCGAATGTTGTTGGATACGCAGTTTGAACAGAAAAACACGCAAGTACTCGGCACGATTAAATTACAATTTGTCACCACAGAAATTCAGAAAAGTAACGGTAATCGTATACCCGAAACTGACATATTGATTGACACCGAAAGTTTCTCCCAACAAAGTGTACCCAAGTATGACGAAGTGATTTGGGGAAATTTCAATTTTATCATTCCTACCGAATCAATGCGACTGATTGTTAACACGTTAGTAAAATAAAGGCTCTTTTTATTTCAATTTAAAATCTTTTTCAAAATTGGTCAGAGGGTTGTGTTGTCCTAAAAGCTAAATTATTTAACTTTAAGGGCAATCCAACCCTTCCTCTAATGAGAATACTTTTTTTACTGCTATCCGCATTTTTATGCGCGACTGCCTTCGCCCAAGCGCCAAGTATCCAACAATCTCTTTCGATGAAAAGCGTCGGCAGTCCCAGGATTTCGCCTGACGGAAAGTGGGTGGCCTACACAGTTTCTGAAACCAATTGGGAAGAAAACGCCTACGAAACCGAAATTTGGCTGGCCAATGTCGGAACGGGAGAGAAATTTCAGCTTACCAATTCCAAAAAGTCAAACAGTAGTCCCGTTTGGGCTCCCGATGGCAAAACATTGGCCTTTCTTTCTACCCGCGATGATAAAAGTCAAATCTATATCATCAATCCGCAGGGTGGCGAAGCCAAAGTACTCACCAAATTTGAAACGGGGGTTTCTTATTTTGAATTTTCGCCCGATGGAAAATCCATTGTTTTTGCCGCTACCGTACCCGATTCCAAAGCTTTTAAAGACCGCGTTGAGAAATACAGCGATTATGAAGTAGTGCACGAAGACTACAAAATGACGCACTTGTATTCTTTCCCGATTTCGGACACCGATTCCAAAATTCCAACACCCAAAGATCTAACCAAAGGAGTTGACTATTCAGTAGGTAGTTTTTCAATCTCACCCGACGGAAAAAAAATAGCCTTTGATGCCACCAAAGACCCCGATTTAATCAACGGACATACCGCCGATATTTATGTGCTTACGTTAGCGGACAGCACAACGCGCAAAATCGTCTCTCTCAAAGGGCCCGACAACAGTCCCATTTGGTCGCCCGATGGGAAACAAATTGCCTTCGCCACTACCAACCAGAACGAGTTTTATTTTTATGCCAATCGTCTCATTGCTACTGTTCCAGCCGAGGGTGGTGTACCCGTAGTTTTAAGCCAAAGTTTTGACGAAAATGCCAATTTGCTGAAATGGTCGGCGGAAGGGATTTGGTTTGCGGGCTTTCAAAAAACCGCTTCTCATTTATTTTTATTGAATCCTGATAATAAGCAAATTACTAAAATCACGAAACCCGACAACGTCGTAGCATCACAGTTTTCTTTTTCAACAGATTTCAAACAAACGGCCTTCGTCATGGCTTCTCCCAACCGGATGGCAGAAATTATGGTACGGGATTTGGCAAATTCAACGATTGCTTCTTCTGATAAATCAATCAAGAAACCAGGGAAAACACCCAAAGCTATTACCTCAATAGCCGATTCGCCAAAAAATCTAACGCAAATGAGTGATCAGCTTAAACCGTTCAAAACCTCAAATCGCGAGGTAATCAGCTGGAAATCAAGCGACGGAACGGTTATCGAAGGGATTTTAATCAAACCTGTTAATTTTGATTCTACCAAAAAATATCCTTTACTCGTCGTCATCCACGGCGGACCGACGGGCATTGATTTGCCTACTGTAGTTGCCGATCGCATTTACCCGGTTGAGCAATTTGCCGCCAAGGGTGCGCTGGTTTTACGCCCCAATTACCGAGGCTCCGCGGGCTACGGAAGTGCATTTAGAGCATTAAACGTACGGAATTTAGGAGTGGGAGATTATGCGGACGTGATTTCGGGTGTAGATTTTCTGATTGGCAAAGGATGGGTAGATAAAGACAAAGTGGGTGCCATGGGCTGGAGTCAAGGGGGTTATATTTCGGCGTTTATTACTACTTTCAGCGACCGCTTCAAGGCTACATCGGTCGGTGCAGGTATTTCTAACTGGGCCACTTATTACCAAAATACGGACATTACCCCTTTCACCCGCCAGTACCTGAAAGGCACGCCTTGGAACGACCCCGAAATTTATCAGAAAACATCTCCCATCAGCTACATCAAAACAGCCAAAACCCCTACCCTTATCCAACATGGAGAGTTGGACAAACGTGTACCGATTGCTAATGCTTACGAATTGCGACTGGCATTAGAAGATAACAATGTACCCGTTAAAATGGTGGTTTACAAAGGTTTTGGCCACGGAATTACCAAACCCAAACAAATGCGACAGGTAATGGAAGAGAATTGGCAGTGGTTCGGTAAGTGGGTTTTTGGAGAAGAAAGTACGCATTAACAACTGAACATCCTTTACTTGGTTTTAAACAATCAACCATCTTTTAGTCCCATGAAAAAGCAATTTTTACTCTTTTTTCTTTTTGTTCTCTCCCTTACGGCAATTGCTCAGAACAAGTTTGACCTAGAAGCAACTACCCAAAAATACGCCAAAAACTACTACGGAGATTTGTACGATTTTATGAGTTTGCCGAGCAATGCTCACATTAAAGAACACATTCAACCCAATTTGGATTGGCTGAAAAAAGCGTTTGAAAAACAGGGATTTACCACCGAGGCTCTGCCAACGGGCGGACATCCCGTGTTTTTTGCGGAACATAAACCCACGACTCCTACCAAAGGCTCGTTGAAAACGTTGCTGTTTTATATGCACTTCGACGGACAACCCGTTGAACCCGAAAATTGGCAACAGGAATCTCCTTATAAACCTGTTCTGAAAAAACGCACTGCCGACTGGAAATGGGAAACCATCGACTGGAACAATCTAAAATCAGGCTATGACCCCGAATGGCGCATTTTCGCCCGTGCTGTCTCGGACGATAAAGGACCCATTCTGATGTTGTTGGCCGCGTTGGACATCATGCAAAAGGAAAAAGTGCAGTCGCCCTATCATATCAAAGTCATTTTGGACAGCGAGGAAGAAATCGGCGCTCCGCATTTGGCCGATATGGTTAAAACGTATAAGAACAAATTAGCCGCTGATTTTCTGATGGTGATGGACGGCGGAAGACACCTTTCCAATGAGCCTACTTTGACGTACGGATGCCGAGGTATTGCCACCATTACGCTTATTACCTACGGCCCAAAAACACCGCAGCACAGCGGACATTACGGAAACTATGCCCCCAATCCTGCCCTGCGTATGGCACAATTGCTGGCTTCTATGAAAGATGAAGACGGTCGCGTGACGATTCCGGGCTATTACGACGGAATCACGATTGACGCCAATGCCCGCAAAATCTTGGCTGCCGTGCCCGATGACCCGGAAATGATCCGACAAAAATTGGTTTTCAGTCAGCCCGATAAAGTAGGTACCAATTATCAGGAAGCTTTGCAATATCCCTCTTTGAATGTGCGGGGTTTGGTCTGTGCCAACATCGGCGAAAAAGCCAACACCATTGTTCCCAACGAAGCCACCGCCGAAATTGACCTTCGTTTGGTTCCTGAATCCAGTCCGGACCAACTCATTGGGTTGGTAAAGAAGCACATTGAGTCAAAAGGATACGTAATTCTAAACCGTAAACCTACGGACGAAGAACGGCTCAAATACCCCAAAATAGTGACTTTGCTCGAACGGGAATCAAGAATGTTGCCTTTCCGAACAGATTTCGGCATTTATCCCGATCGTTGGTTGACAGCAGCAATGATACGTACTTTTGGAAAAGCTCCTATCAAGATCCGTATGACGGGTGGTTCGGTTCCGATTGTGCCTTTTTTGCGTGAGCTAAATTTACCAGCCATTCACGTCCCGATGGTCAACATGGACAATAATCAGCACGCAGCCAATGAAAATCTACGATTGGGAAATTATGTGGAAGGAATAAAAACCTGGATGGCGATATTGACACAGGAGGAAGTAAAATAGAATGACGAGTTCAGAATGCAGAGTGTCGAATTATTTTTCCCATTCGACATCGCACGGGCGACCCCGTCTGCACTTGACATTCGACACTTAATTTTATTCGTCTTTCCCTAAATTCAAGGCTACTTTGGCGCGGTCATAAAACCCTGTACTTTTAAAAGTGAAAGTTTTATGCAGAATGTAATTGCTGACAAAACTACAACCCATGGCAATGAGTACAGAAATCGATTCATTCACATTTATCTCGAAGGATTTATCAAAAAGCGGGGCAAAAGAAATAACGTAGTGATGTTCTGAAAAGAACTTGTTAATAATTATCAGTGAGGCGGTAGAAATACCAGTCGTAATTCCAAATGAGATAAAGACGACAATGCCGAATTTAATCATTTCACGACGGGTCTTATTTGTGCTGCGTGCGTCAAAAGCAAACATTTTTGTTAGGATAAATCCAACAACAGAAGATGCAATGTACCCTAACGCTACTGATGTGGTAAAACCGTAATAATTCCTAAAAAAACTCCCTGCGATAAATTGGACTCCGGCTCCGGCTCCGGCTACCAAAAAATAAACGATGAGGTCTTTGAGATTAAAAAGCGTAGATTTCTTCTTCACAAGTGTGTTTTAAACTACATGAGGAGGCAAAATAAGTGCATTTTTGACAGCCGCCCAAACTTACTCTGTAGTTTTTATTTCTCGGCTAAAACCGATTTGCCACTCTAAAAGGGCTAATTTCCTTCATTGCGAAGAAACAAACCCTTTCAGAGTGGCAAAACTGGTGTAACAAAATCAGTCAACTTTATTTCTTCTTTGGCGCTGCGGGCGCCGCCGGAGTAGGTGCCATGGCGGCCCGGGGAGTACGTGGTGACACCACTGCCCGAGGTGCTCTTACATTGACTCTTGAAGACTTTGCAGGTACTGCATCAATGAATGGCGATGCAGACATAACCGGCCGCGGTGTTTTTACTCTGGCCCTTTCAACAGGAGGTGGCGGAGGTGGAAACATGTGCGCCATTTCAGAAGAATAACGCTCCATTTCACGTGCATATTTTTCATTCATTTCCTCCAACTTATGCACTTGTTTTTCTAAATCCTCTACGGGTTGGCGAGCGGTTTTGATTTGCTGTCTCAACTCGGCCGTTTGTTGGTTCAACTGTTGAATCTGCGTTTCTTGCTGTTTAATTTGCTCTTCAAACTGCGCCAATTCTTTTTCTACCTCAGTTTCCGATTTTTTTACTTTTTGGCCTTCATGGTACATCGTTCGGTTACGCTTTTCGAGCAATTGGCTGCGTTCGTCGTAAAACTTGCTTCTTTTCCACTCCAGCACTTCCATTTTACGCTCCAGCTCACTGGTTTTAAATTCGTATTGCTCCATTTCACGGTGTAAAACTTCCATTTTTTGGTACTGAGGTTCCATCAGGCGATTGAGGCTGTCTATTTTGCGGCTATGGATAGCCATCCTTGCCATGTTAATTGAATCTGGGAAAGCCGCCATTACAGCATCTACCACTGGTTGAGCTTCCAGCAATGCCTCATTGGCAATAGCCTCCAATTGTACATCCGAAAATAGAGTTGCATCAACATTAATACTTCTCAGTTCACTCAAACCCGCGTTCAGTTTTGCTAATCCGCCTGACAAGCCAAGCAACCCTTTTGCAAAGCCAGATTCCCATTTTTGAACGTGTTGTAAAATGTCTCGTTGTTGCTTATTTTCAATTGTTTCAATACTTAGGTCTCCAGCTTCAATTTGTGTTCTCAACTTTTGAAGTTTACTTACCTCCTCTTTAGAAAGTTGGCGATGTTTCCACATAACCTTCGTAAGATTTAGTTTTCCATTCACATCATTCATTTCTATTTTACTCCCTTCTTCCTCCGTTAGTACAATATCACTGTTATGTTTCATTTTGGAGGATTTGGCCTTCGCCTGTTTTGGTTTTCCATCCTGCTGAAAGGCGTAAACAGATACCCCAAATACTAACAACACAAATAGAACCAACACATTGGGACTCATTCGGTGCTGTGGTTTTTCTGTAACTCCCAACACACGTTTTACCCGCTGCAACATCATTCCTTTTTTGGAAGCAAAAGCCATAGCCAATGCCGGCGACTGACGAAATGCCTCTACCTCTGCCAAGGCCCGCGCAAAAGCTAATTTATCGCCACACACTTGAACCGCCACATCGTCGCAGCAATGTTCGCGCTCAGCACGCACTCTCGACGACAACCACCACAAGGCAGGATGAAAGAAATAGACCACTTCGACTAAGGATTGGATGAGATTTACCAAATAATCAAAGCGTTTTACGTGCGCCAATTCATGCGCCAAAATCGCCTCTATTTGCTTTGTAGTCAAGCCCATAGCCAAGCCAACGGGAAGCAACACAACGGGTTTAATAAAACCAATCACCACGGGTGTACTCACTCGAACCGACTCAAACAAATGCACCGTAGAACGGATGTTAAGTTTAACAGCGATACGACGAAACATCTCCTGAATGCGGGATTCGGTCAATCGAATTCCTTCAGCTTTCAGTTGTTGCACATAAATCCAGCTTCCTACCAAACGAAGCAGCAACACCGAAGCCCCAATGACCCAAAACAGGACAATGGTGTCTAAGTTGCTTTGTAAAAACCAAAGGGTTTGATTGTACCAAGGCATTGAAACCATCACTTGTGTACTTTTTGTAACAAACGGTTGGGCAAAGTGGGTTACTTTCGGCATGGCAACCTGTAATGCCCGAGGCTGATAATACAAGGCAAATGTACCTGCCGAAACCAAAATTTGCAGGAATAAAGCCGATATGCCCGTCCAATAACGTCCATAACTTGCTCGGCGACGCAGCAAAAACAAAACACCGGCCGCTAAGACAGTAATGGCGAAACCTTGCCAAACGGCGTGTAGAAGCATCCAGCCAAAAGCGTGGACAATGGGGTCAGTAGAAAATGAGAAAAGTTTCATGGCTGTTGTTCGATTTGGTCTAATAGTTTACGAATTTCGTCTAATTCGGCAGGAGTGGATTTGTGATTTCCCAAGGCGTGCATGACCAGCTTGCTTGCAGAGCCGCGAAAGGCCGTATCCACAAAACGCTCTAACAACGTTGATTGCGTTTCTTCCTCGCTGACATTGGCTTCATATACGTGCGAGCGAGCCTCTTCCAATCGAGTCAATAGGCCTTTTTCGTACATGATCTGCATCAATTTGAGCGTAGTGGTGTAGCCTACTTCTCTGTTTTCGGCGAGGCGCTCGTTTATCTGTCGCACCGTACAGGGGCCTTCCTGCCAAAGCACCTGTAAAATTTCAAGTTCAGAATCGGTTGGTTTCATTTTTAATGGTGAATTGCGAATTAGTGAATGTGGGTGCATTTTTGATAGCGCGAGGCTCTGCCTCGTGTTTACTATTGGCAGGCTTCCAGCCTACCGCTCTTTCGGATTTACAATCCGAAAGGTAAATGAAAGGGGATTTGTAATCCTCGACAAATCATCTACGAATGATTTCGTAGCAAACATATACGAAGAGTTTCGTAATACCAAATTTTTTGTACGAAATATTTCGTAGATGAGATTTTAAAATCTATTCAGAAAAAAAACGTTTTATCGGTAAACAGCCATTTAAGATGATGAGACGCATTTTACTGCTTCTTTTTTTATATACTCAAGTCGCTTTTGGTCAAAAAGTTACCATAAAAAATACCGTAACCTACGCAAAAGACAACACTCCACTTTCGTTTGTAAGTGTACGAATCAAAGGCCAACCCAAAGGAACACTAACCGATATTGAAGGGCGTTTTGTCCTCCAAGTCAATCCTGCCACTGATACGCTTGTATTGAGTTTGATTGGCTATGAGTCGCTGCAAATAGTACTCTCTGACAAAGCGAACCAACGCCCCTTTAAGCTTTCGCAGAAAATCAATGATTTGGCCGAAGTACGCATTCGTCCTTCCGAAAACCCTGCTTGGGGCATTATTCGTAAAGTGTTAAAAAATCGCCCTATCAACGACCCTAACCAACTGGATGCCTACAAAGCCAATGCTTATACCAAAATTTTGGTGATTGCAGATAGCCTCCGAAAAGTACAGAAAGACTCCTCCAAAAAAGTAATAGGCACAACGAAGGTTTCGGCCCCCATCTATATCTTAGAAAACTTCAGTGAGTTGATTCACAAAAAACCCAACAAAAACAAAGAGACAATCATCGCGTCAGTCAATAACTTAGCGCAAGTGTATAGCCAAATGGCTAATTACTTACCGCATGATTTACACAAACTATCCTTCTACGACGACCTCTACAATTTCACGATTCTGAAAAGGTTTTATGTGAATCCTATCAATCCAAAAACGTTTTCACAATATGACTTCAACATCGAAGATACTCTCTATCAGGAACGAGACACCACTTTTGTGATTAGTTTTAAGCCCTACCCTAAATCAAATTTTGATGCCCTAAAAGGCACTCTATATATCAACTCCGACCAATATGCCATTGAGCGTATTAGTGTAGCCCCTACCGACACACTACAAAATTTCACTTTCAGAATTCAGCAAGAGTATCATAAAGTAAATGGGCGATGGTTTCCCAAGACAGCTACTACGCGTCTCTTTACTGGGTACGCGGGCAAGGGGTACTCGGCCCTGTTTCAAATGCGATTTACTACCTATTTGAACAACATCGAAATTAACCCCGACTTAGACGATAAGCTATTTGACGAAGTGCAACGCGCCATGCGTCCCGCTGCCATCCGCCAAACAAACGAAACATTTAAAAGTTTCAGAACCGATACGCTGGCTGCTTGGGAACAAAAGATGTACACTAATTTTAAGAAACCAAACAGCCTCATCAGCAGGTTAGACTCTACTTACGGGCATATTTTGGCGAGCTTGTTTTCTAATCTTTTTGAAATAGGGCCCATTGAACTACAACCCGGCGACTTTTTAAACGGAAACTCCATTGAAGGACCCAGGTTAGGAATGGGTTTGCAAAACAACCAAAGTCTTAAACCACGATTTAGGCTGTATGGCAGTGCGGGTTATGGGCTAAGAGATGCCCGCTGGAAATACAAAGTGCTTGGAAGTTGGCATATTACCAAAGACCGTTTCAACAAGTTGAGTGCCTATGTTCAAAATAGTATTACCCAACCCGGAACAACCGAGTTTTTAGGCCCTAATTTCCTCATCGAACCCGAAACCTCGTTACCTTTTTCTACCAGCAAAGACAGCCTGCCGATTCAGGCCGATTATTTTCGGAAATACGGCGTTTCTCTGCACTTCAAGCCCTTTGCATGGAGTTGGTTTAGAATCGCAGTCAACCGAGAACAGCGAACGCCCAATTATGCCTACACTTACGAAGGTCGAAACGCTTTTGAAATCACTGAACTGGTTCTGGATTGGAGTTTTGCATTCAAAGAAAACCTGTACCGAACTGGACGAATGGAGTCTATCGTCAATCGCTTTTTCCCCATTATCAACGTTCAGGTATCTAAGGGGCTTCCCACCTTGGGTAGTGAGTTTGATTACTGGCGTATTGCGGTTCAGATATACTATCAAATCCGAACCAAACGAATGGGTTTCAGTAATATAAAAGTAGTGTCGGGATTTATCAACGGCGATTTACCCTATCCCTATTTGTTTGGCTCACTGGGTAGTAGTGGCCTTGTAAATGTAGCCGGTTTGAATTCCAGCGGGTTTCCCTTGGCTACTTTTCGTACACTACCTACCAATGACTTCATTGCTGACCGATACGCCGCCCTGTACTTTAGCCACGATTTTAGCCAGACGCTGTTTCGTTTTCGGAGCAAATATACCCAACCGCGCTTGTTGCTATACAACAATGTTTTGGCGGGAGCATTACGTCAATCCGAAAAACACCAGTTTAGTTGGGAGTTTCGTACCAATCAGCTTCATGCCGAAGCAGGGCTCGAAATACGCGATTTGCTTCGAATTCCTATCAAGGGCGTTTTTATAGGTACGGGGGTTGGAGTTGCGTATCAGTACCTTCCATCGCCTAAGTCAGACTGGCAGTACAACGCGCAAGCTTATTGGTTAGGCATAAGTTTGAGCCGTTGAGTTACAAAGTTATTATCTTTGTAGCTCAACTTTATTTCAATGACCACCACAATTGTTCCCCAACTTCAAGCTACGCAGCAAGCCGCGGCCCAAATCCGCCGTTTGACGAGTGAGCAAAAAACGACCTTGCTTAATCGTTTGGCTGACATACTGATTGAGAACAAATCTCATATCATGGCCGAAAACCAAAAGGATATGGAACGTATGCCAAACGGCGACCCGAAGAAAGACCGTTTGTTCTTAAACGAAAAACGGATTCAAGGTTTGGCGGAAAGCTTACGCGACGTAGCAAAACTACCAGACCCGTCGGGGCAGGTGTTGTTTGAACGAGAAATAGAACAAGGACTTAAACTCAAAAAAATAGCCGTTCCACTCGGTGTGGTAGGGGCCATTTTTGAATCACGCCCCAACGTAACGGTAGATGTAGCGGCACTGTGTCTGCGCTCAGGCAATGCCTGCGTGCTGAAAGGCGGGAAAGAAGCCGATTTTTCCAATCGCTGTTTAGTTGGGCTAATTCACCAAGCCTTGAAAGAAAATGGCATAGATACCAATGCGGTAATGCTTCTACCCACCGACCGTCAATTTATAATGGAATTGCTCACGGCAACGCGTTACGTGGATATTATCATTCCTCGGGGGTCGGAGTCGTTGATTCAGTTTGTCCGTAAAAATTCATTGATTCCCACGATTGAAACGGGAGCGGGCGTTTGTCACGGTTACGTAGAAGCGACTGCCAACCTCGAAAAAGCGCGCGACATTGTGGTCAATGCGCGGGTTTCGCGCCCTTCGGTTTGTAATTCCATGGATTGTGTCATTGTGGACAAAGCCATAGCGGCTGAGTTTTTACCCATGCTCAAAGAAGACTTCATCAAATGGAACGTAGAGGTTTTTGCCGACGAAGATTCGTACTCCATTTTTGAGCAAATTCACTATCCGATGCTTCAACACGCCCAACCACAGGATTTTGGGCGGGAGTTTTTAGATTATAAAATGGCTGTCAAAGTAGTCGATGGCCTCGACGAAGCCTTATCCCACATTCAGAATTATTCCTCGCGACATTCCGAAGCCATTATTTCTCAAAATCAAGTAGCGATTGACCGATTCTTAAATGAAGTAGATGCGGCAGCAGTGTATGCCAATGCTTCTACCCGATTTACCGACGGCGGGGTGTTTGGTTTAGGAGCCGAAATTGGCATTTCAACCCAGAAACTCCACGCCCGCGGGCCTTTTGCCCTCGAAAAGCTCGTTACCGAAAAATGGGTGGTTGTGGGCGACGGGCAGGTGAGGTGGTAATTCAAAATCTTCCCGAAAGTTTAGAACCGGCAGGCGTTCCTGTTTCGGGAAGATTCGACCATTCTATTTAGACCAAATGATTGCTTTCTTATAAGGTTGAAAAATGACGGGACCCACTAATCCGTACTCTTGAACGATGCCTCGGTCAGTCACTGCTTTGCTAAGTGTAAACAGGCGATTGTTTAAGGTAGTCGAAACCCGAACTTCTATTTTGTTTTCTCCTGCTTTCAACGTGCTTCCCAAATCTGCTTTGGCACTTATCTGGTCTATCGGCACTGTTTGGTCATTTACTTTCAGCGTAAAAGCATCTACCACTTGTCCCAAACTAAGCATAGCACCGTGGCTTGCACTGTTCCAAGTGCTTGGTAGGCTTAGCGTATAAGTATATGTACCCACGCCCGATACATTTTTCAGTTCGGCAATATCAGGCCAAGGTTGTAACGAATTCAAATTCAAGGTTATCAACGATTTCGACGTTTCTGCTCCTGCCGCACCCGTAGTGCCATATTTGTTTTTAGGTTGCCAATCTTCCACCTTCAAATTCCAGGCTGCTTGTGTGAGGTCTATCTTTTCGAGCGGGTTATCAATAGTCGTTTTTACCGTTTGTCCATTGCTCAACTGTGAGGTGTAATTTCCAGATTTTGAGGAATATACAACTATTGAACCATTCGATAAATGCCCCACACTTTCGGCGTCAGTTGCTGTCACAAAAACATTCGCAGGGGCAAAACCTAATTGAGCAGGGTTTTTAGTAATTCCTACTAATATAGATTCATCCACTGCCAAATTAATTGAGAAAGTAATGTGATTCCCGTCAGCGGTATAGTGGGCAATGGGTTTTATTTCGCCCGACCACGCATTGAGCAAAAAAGGCTGCCCTATTCCTTCTAAAGTCACTTTTGTAGCCAATGCCGAGCCAATTTTTGTACCATAATTCAATCCTTTTACTCTGATGGTCTTGGGTTCTTCAAAAATATTGCCTGGGGTCGTTGTCAGTCCTTTGTATTTTTCCTCGGTGGCGTTTGGCATCGCTGGTATTTGGTCGTCGCCTTGGTTGTACAAAAAGTAATAATCTGTGTCCGTTTTTTTGTCGTGGCGTCGCATAGTCATCAAATTAGATGGTTTTTCGGGGTTTGAGGCAGGCAAAATCCCCAACGACTTCAACAGTTTCGGGACTTCTGCCTCGGAAGCGGCTTTATGAACGGATTTTTCAAGCATTAGCTGCGCCAAAACTTCTTTCAAAGTAGCATCTTCAGCAGGTGTGTTGCCAGGTGTATTGGCAGGCAATTGCCCGACGATAATGACAGGAAGTCCTTTTTGGGCAAAATCTAACATCTTGCGGGCCGTAGCTACGGGCAAAGTATTTTTGGCAGGGTTAAAATTGGAAGCCGATTGCAAAAAACCATTCAAGACAAATGCCTTATAGGCAGGGCCTGCTTCGTAGAGGCGATTGTTTGAAACCGCAACTTGTGGTAAATTCAAAAGCGTTGGATTGAGGTAATCCCAAGTAAATCCTTCTTCTTGTAGCGAAAGGTCGTTCCAAAACCTAACGTTGCCTTTTCCTGCCACAAAAGGAGCTGGAAATGTATAATTTTGCATATAAACCGCAACGTCAATTTTGGCCACTCCCTGTTTCAATACTTGTTCATTTCGGGCCATCCAAGTATTGATATTTTTGGCTTCTGCGTACCAGATTGGGTTGCGTGGGCCCCAACTGTTGGCAAAATTTCCTTCACCAAAGGTATTATACCCAGGCCAAACCGACTTTGGATTAGACGTATAAGGATAAACATGATACACGCCTTTGCTCTGGCCGCTGGCAAAACATTTGTTCATTCGGACGATTATATCTTGAAACGTCTGCACATAATTGAGCGAACGTGCCGCTGCTAACTCATTGGAATACCACGTGTTTCCGCTGATATGGTTGGCCGATGCCATCGGACGATACACGTCTATTTGATCGCCTGACGAAAGCGTTTCGTGTTCGGGACGGTCTAAGTGATAGGTCACGTCCAACTGATCGGGGGTATTGACGGTAGGCACATCTTCGGGTTGAAGTCGCAAGGCAAGGTTGTAACTATTTGCCCAAGTTGTAAAAGGTTTGATTCGGTATTCTACAAATAAATCCGTCCGCACTCTGTTGTAATCGGCACGGATGCGGGTATCGGTTTTATTACTGTATGTATAATAATGGTCAATGTCTAAACCAGCCCCTTGGCGTCCCCAAACTCGGTCAATACCCGCATCAATCAAGGCTGGCAAATGGGTAATCAGGTCATAGCCTGCTCTTGTCTTAAACTCTTGAGCCATGTTGCTGCTCCACACATCGCTCGGCGCACCAAAGCCATCAATCGAGTGAGAATCCACAAAAATATCGCCACCGCCATTCTGTTTCAAAAGGTTTTTGATGCTTTCTGTCCAATACGATTCGTAACCAGCAATCAATAAATTGGTGCCTTCCAAACTAAAAACTTCGGGCTGAGGGTCAACCGTTTGCATTCTGAATGTAATCAAAACCCAATTGCCTTCACCGGCGGGGGCTGTCCAATTCAGTCGGGCAGTAGTTGAACCCCCGAAAAATCCAGCGGTATTGGTCTGCGTTATTTTATCGGTTAAAACGATTGCTGAAGGGTGGTCAATTGTAATTAATTTCGAGCCTTTTTCGGGCGATTTTGTGACTTTGTAAGCTTGTACAGAAAGAATCGTCCCTTTTCCCGGCAACGAATCATTAAAAACTTGTCCTCCCACAAGCAGCGTATCAGCCGCCGAAAGCGTTTTTCTTACAAAATCGTGTTTGGCCGAAAAATTGCCAGGAATCGGTGCGCCTGTTTTATACTTCAAACTCACCTTCATGCCTATTTCATTGGCTTTTTTCAAAACCGCTTCTATTTGGTTGAGCGTTGGCTCCCCCCCTTGGCCAATCTCTACGCCTGCTATGCCTGCCGCTTTGAGTTCGGTGAGTTGTTTTCCCAATTCAGCTATCTCGGCGGTTTCTGGCGGAAAGTTCCACCTTACCCACGGGAAGTCGGCTGAGGAAGGGTTGGCGAACGAACTAGCCGTGAGTGGTGTCACCGGGTTGAAGCGTTCATGGTTCTTTAGCTCAGTAATTTTTTTGCTACAACCGAAGATAAAGACTTGGGCAAGAAACAACGAGTAGAGTAATCTTCTTTTGGTCATAATATTATTTATAATATTTTTTATGGGAATATTACAAATATAGAAAGGCAAAATCGTTCATCTCTCTTAAATTCGACAGAAACATCAATAGACTCGACAGAATCTTTGATTTTAAGTAAATGTGCTAATTAGCAACTGACTGCGTTGCAATAATCAAAGCTATTCTTGCACAAACACTTAATGGTCAATTGGCTCAGAATAACAAAACTCGAAACTACAATCCATAGTCTTAGCGTTTCCACCATTTACCCAACCTTTCTTTATCAAACGGCGAAAAATGCTCCACGTAGTTGGCATGGACATCCATCACCACTACCAGCGGGCGTTTGGTGCCAAACATTCCCTCTACTATTTCTGTCTCTGGATGACTGGCATATAGGTGAGTTCCTACTTTTAAAACAGGCCAGTTTTTTTCAGGGCTTCTTTCCAACTATCAAAATGATTACGAACCCCTACGGTGGCAAAACTGAGGTTGGGAGAAGTATATTTTTGGGCAAAAGTCGCCCAATTTGTCAACGCAGTTAGGCAGCTATCTTCCCATGTGTTTCAAATCAGTAAAAGTGAGTACTTCGACTTACTAATCGTTGTTAATATCACTTGGCTACTATCCAGTCCTAAAAGTGGCAGTGATGGTAAGGCCATACCAAGGACTGGTTTTTGGCTTTTCCATGTCTCGTACTTGAGTTCTTTCAGTTGTTGGGCACTCGGAAAATCACGTTCAAAACGCTCAATGAGTTCTTGTTTTCGAGGAAAATCTTTCTTCCACATCAGCAGTGTTATCAAGAGGGCTTCGCGGGTATGAGGTAAATGAGGAAGTTTCTGGTCAATCGCGTTGTAGAATTCATTCAATACCTCAAACAAATCTCCTTTTAGAGGTATGTCTTTTTGAATATGTTCTAACAAACACTGTTTATAGTCTAGCGACAGTATCGCCTCTTCAAGGGGTAAAATATGAAAAGGGGGGTAATACATCTCCGACGGTACAAACGAAGGATTCTGCCCTTTACGATACTCCTCAAACATGGCCGCAGTCCAACTTTTTGTAGCAACAAAAAACTTAGTTCGATAGTAGTATTGGGCTTGAAGAGCCGCCTTTACAAAACTATTTTGACCCACATCCGAGGTATCTTGGGTGGTTTTGTAAAGTTCCCAGCTTTTTTCTGCCAAATCCTGCATCAAGTTGGTGTATATATCGGTGGAGACGTTTTGCATCAACGGCCGTTTCGTCAGAGAATCATCTCCAAATACGCCTTGCTGGTACAAAAAACGATTAATATTTGCCGACTTATGATTTCCTTCAAATACAAAAGTTCCGTTGGTTTCTGTCCCTTTTAGGGTATCGCCTTTAGGCAGAAAAAAACGGTGTATGTAGGTGTGGTTGGCCGTGTCCATGTAATGAACATATACCACTTGCGAGCGTGCGATAGGTACTTTTACTCGTAGGAAATTTTGTTTGTCAATGGGCGTATCGCGGGAGGTAAACCTATAATTCTCCCAATCTATCAACGGCGTATAATTTAGGTTAGGCGTCTCAAATCTGAGTTCGAGTACGCTCGTGTTTGATTGGCTTCGCAGCTCAAAACTTAGCAAGAGTAGCACTGCTATCCATAATTTCGTTTTCATGGGTTGTTAGCTAATTTGACGTTCGTATGTTTAGCAACAATAGTAGTAACAATGACGAAACCCCCTACTTTGTTTGCGTAACTCCCCGAAAGTTCTGAACTTTCGGGGAGTTTTCACAATATCTTTCCTACGCTTATGAAACACCTTCTATTGGTGGTTTCTTTTTTTTGTATGTCTGAAACCATTATTGCCCAAAACACGCTGTCTCAGCGCCTCTTCGACGCTCACGAACTATTCAAAGAAAAAAGTGTGGCTGAACGTCGAGCTTTCAAACACCGTCACTTGATTCCGTTGATTGACAAAGCCAAATCCAATTCCAAATTTGCAGTAACCGAAGCAGGAAAATCGTTTGAAGGACGTTCGATTTTTCAGGTAAAATACGGCACCGGCGCACCTCCTGTTTTATTGTGGTCGCAAATGCACGGCGACGAAGCGACAGCAACGATGGCCATGTTGGACATTTTCAATTTTCTGAGTGCAAGCGGAGATGGTTTCGACGATTTTCGTAAAAAATTACTGGAAAAAAGTACCCTTTACTTCATTCCAATGCTTAATCCCGACGGGGTTGAACGTTGGCAGCGGCGTACCGCGCAGGAAATTGATATGAATCGTGATGCACTACGGTTGCAATGTCCTGAATCAAAATTGCTCAAGCATCTCCAACAAACGCTCAAACCGGCCGTTGGCTTTAACCTTCACGACCAAAGCCCGCGTTACAGCGTAGGCGAGTCAAAAGAAGTGGCGGCCATTTCGTTTTTGGCCACAGCGTATAACGAAGACAGAAGCATCAACGCCATCCGTGAACGCGCCATGCAATTGATAGTGGGGATGAATCGCGAATTGCAAAAATTTGTCCCTAACCAAGTAGCGCGCTATTCCGACGAGTTTGAGCCGCGTGCTTTTGGCGATAATATTGCCAAATGGGGTACCAGCCTTATTTTGATTGAATCGGGCGGGTACAAAGACGATCCCGAAAAACAGTATTTGCGTAAAATGAACTTCGTTGCCATTTTGACGGCGTTAGAGTCCATTGCTGATGGAACATACGCTCGCGAAAATCGTAACGATTACGAAAAAATCCCCCAAAACGCCCGCAATCACTTTGACCTTATCATTCGGAATGCCAAGACTGAACTCAATGGACAGACCTATACCGTTGATGTAGCCGTCAACCGCAACGAAGTCAACAATGCCGATGCGACTGGGTTCAGCTATCGCAGCAGCATCGAAGATTTTGGCGATTTGTCAGTATTTTACGGCATTGATGAATTGGATGCCCAAGGTGCCATGCTCGTAGACGCCAAAGGCAAACCCATCGTTTTGAGATTAGGCGACCGAGGCAATTTTGAACTTCGCTCCGATAAGAAAAGCTGGAAAATAGAAAGCGGTTTTGTGAAGAGTTTGTAACAGAACAGTTATTCAATGAGTTGTAATATCCGTGCGGTGGGTTACTTACAATCCACCGCATTTTATTTATTTTGATAACCCTTTTCCCTTAAAAAGATGAAAATCACGAAACTTATCTTAACTTTACTATTTGGTGCTTTTATGGTTTTTGGAGGAGTAAACCATTTCCTGAAACCCGCGATGTATCTTCCTTTTATTCCTGATTTTTTACCTGGAGAAGCCATCAATTACGTGTCAGGAATCGCAGAAATTATCGTGGGCATCGGTGTATTTATTCCCAAATTTCGCTCTTTATCAACGCTTGGAATTCTCATCATGATGGTGGCATTTCTGCCCTTGCATGTCATTGATGTATTCAAAGAACACCCAGCTGTGGGAAGCCACCAAGTGGCTTTGATACGTCTTCCTCTTCAATTTGTATTGATTTTTTGGGCTTGGTTTATCCATAAAAAATAAACCATTACTATTGACCATGAAAAGACGCGACCTGCTTTCCTCCCTTGTCATTGCCCCTTTTTTAGGAAACAAATCAAAATCAATCCTTTCAGAAAGGGGAAGTTTTGCGATTGATGCCAACCAAGTTCGTTTTTTCAACGCTTCCATTCGCGAGCGCTTCAGTATTATGTTTATTGCCGATACTCATCTTTTTATGGATGATGCACGCGGAGAACCGTACCAGCAATACAGTGACCGAATGGCCAAAGCCTATAATCAAACAAAGCATTTTCAAACGGGTGAAGCCACAAATCCCGCAGAATGCTTTCAGGAAACGCTTGACATTGCTAAAAACGAAGGCGTTTCTTTGGTCGCACTCATCGGCGACATCATGAGTTTTCCTTCCGAAGCGGCCGTTGATTGGGTCACTCAACAACTAAAAACGACAGGTTTACCTTACGTATATGTGGCCGGCAATCACGATTGGCATTATGAAGGAATGCCCGGCACAGTAACTGAACTGCGCGATACGTGGACAAAGAAACGTCTTTTCCCTCTTTATCAGGGAGGGTATCCCCTGATGACGGTTCGAGAAATCAATGGTGTACGTTTTGTGGTTATTGACAATTCAACGTACGAAATTCTGCCCGAACAACTCGCGTTTTTCCGAAAAGAAGTTGCAACCGGAAAACCTTTGGTATTATTAGTCCATATCCCGTTGTATGCCCCCGAAAGGTCTGTTGGTTTTGGATGCGGGCATCCCGATTGGAGCGCAAAGGCGGACAAAAATTACCAACTCGAACGCCGCCCGCAATGGCCCGAAGCTGGACATAATGAAGTGACTAAAACCTTTTACAAAGAAGTGATGAATACGCCCCATTTGCTGGGAATTATTGCAGGACACACGCACAAACAATCACTTGATGTAATGAATGGTTTACCGCAGATTGTCACTAATCCAAACGCAACGGGAGCTTACTTAAAAGTGGAGTTTATTCCTCAAAAAGCCTGATCTTCACTTATTTCAAGGCGGAATAACATTATTAAAAATTTAACCAGCTCTACTTTCCTTCATTAGATAAGTGACGTTTTATGTCTCTTGAAGCGTGCTGAACAGTAATAATATCAATGCGATTTTCATTAATGATATGGTATATAATGCCAATAGTTCGGTAGTTTTTTAGGGGAGAAGAAAAAAGTGTGGCAGTTTTGGGGTCTCTGACCTCCCAACAAAACTACCATCACTATGTTCGATAAACTTACGTCTATCAAGGCAATAATAGGAAAAG
>Ga0247843_1001260_pt1 | contig 52886 bp, 32 predicted proteins | sample LaCruzMarch2017__FD_192420 | JGI IMG/M metagenome (GOLD analysis project Ga0247843, IMG submission 192420) | Freshwater microbial communities from meromictic Lake La Cruz, Castile-La Mancha, Spain - LaCruzMarch2017_8m | ecosystem: Environmental > Aquatic > Freshwater > Lake | place: Spain...
CGGCTGACTTCCGCCTCGCCCACGCTTCAATCACCACCCAAGCAGCCAAGCCATTGCTCGGACACGCATACAGCATGCCCTTCGACGTCTCCCATTCACGTTTTTAGGATGATTGGCTCGCAGCCTGGGGCATGTCTTCAAAGAGACGCAAGATACTGGCCTTCCGCGCAGCATTGCAGGCTGGATTTCCCGTTGCACCCCTAGCGGGGCGTGCCACTTTCGCCACCCCTTTCCCCAACCCTGCTCATGGCTCTGATCGTACAGAAGTATGGCGGCACGTCCGTCGGCACACCAGAACGCATCCGCAACTGCGCGCGCCGCATCTTGGACACGCAGCGCGCTGGCAATCAGGTCGTGGCCGTTGTTTCCGCAATGTCTGGCGTGACGGACAGCCTCATCAAGCTAGCCAAAGAGGTCTCCCCTGAGCAAGACCCCAGCGAGCGTGAGATGGACGTGCTGCTTTCCACAGGTGAACAAACCACGATCGCACTGACTGCGATGGCCATCAATGCGCTCGGAGGCAAAGCTGTCTCCCTTACCGGGGCGCAGGCTGGCATTTCCACCGATCGCGTGCATACCAAGGCGCGCATCGTCAATATCACGCCAGACGCCGTCCAGCGGATGCTTGATGAAGGCCACATCGTCATGCTTGCCGGCTTTCAGGGGGAAACAGCCAGCGGCGAGATCACCACTCTGGGCCGAGGTGGCTCGGACTTGACCGCCATCGCCATGGCCGCCGCCATCAAGGCCGACATCTGCCAAATTTACACCGACGTGGATGGTGTTTATTCCTGCGACCCGCGTGTGGTGAAAACCGCGACGAAGATTGAGGAGATCAGTTATGATGAGATGCTGGAGATGGCCAGCAGCGGCAGCAAGGTCATGCAGAGCCGCAGTGTCGAGTTTGCCAAGAAATTCGGCGTCCGCTTTGAAGTGCGCAACAGCATGAACCACAACCCAGGAACCCTCGTGAAAGAAGAAACCCCCGGCATGGAATCCGTCGTAGTCCGCGGCGTCAGCCTCGAACGCAATCAGGCCAAAGTCACCATTGATGACGTGCCCGACCGCCCCGGCGTGTCCGCTGCCATCTTTGGTGCCATCGCTGGCGCGAACATCCTCGTGGACATGATCGTGCAAAACGTCTCCTTCGATGGCGAGACGGACATCTCCTTCACCCTCAGCGCTGCCGATTTGCCGAAGGCTGAAGCCGCGCTGAATGCCATCCTGCCCGACCTCGGCGAAGAGGTGACTTTGCGCGCCGAGAGTGGCATCGCTAAGCTCAGCGTCGTCGGCATCGGTATGAGGAGCCACAGCGGTGTCGCTGCGAAGATGTTCAAAGCCCTCGCCGATGTCAGCGTGAACATCCTCATGATCTCCACCAGCGAGATCAAGACCGCCGTCATCGTCCAGGAGGCCGAAATCGAAAACGCCGCCAAGGCCGTGCATACGGCCTTCGGTCTGGATGCGACGTGAGCTTAAGGGCTGCCTTGCTGGATGAAGATGCGGAAGAAGCCAGGTGTCTGGCCCATCGGACTCACGAAGCGCAGGGTGATCTGCTCATACTCGGCATTCACGCTCACCGGCGGGCCGACTTGCTCGACATCGGCGGGATTCACTGGAGTCCAGCCGCCGAGAGTCGGCGCGGTCTGCACGATGTAGCTCAGGCCAGTGGCGGCGTAGTCTTTGCGGCGCAGGAAGCGGAGGATGAAATGGCGGCTGGCACCCTGCTCTGCCGTTTCTGGCACCACGGGTGGTGCATCGCTCGACGCGCCTGGATTGCCGCCGAGGGCGAACTCGAGAAGGTTGTTTTTTCCATCGCGGTCAGGGTCAGCCGTGAGATCCCAGACGGTGGGATTGGTGCCGGTGCCATCCACCCCGTTGAAGTAATGCCAGCGCCAGAGATCCAGCGCGCTGGCTGCGGCGATGTTCGTATAAACGCGCAAGGTGGAGGTGGCTCCCAGTTCATCGCGTAGTTCGATGAGGAAGCTGTCATTGCCCGCGAAGTTGCGGTTCGGCTGATAGGCGATCGTGGCGGTGAGATTGCCCGCGCCGGGAACGCTCGTGGCCTCACCTGCCTGTGGTGCCTTGGCGATGCGCCAGGTCAAGGCATCGCCGTCTTCATCTGATCCGTGCAGCAGCAGCTCGAAGCGGTCCGGGTAACCATTCTGCGTGAGGTTCACGGTGACGGCAGAACCTTCGGCGATGACCGGGGCGCGATTGTAGGGCTGCTCTTGTGGCACAGGCGTGCCTGCGCCAAGGTCGAGATCGTTCGCCATATGGCGCACGGTGTGTTGGGTGATGTTGACGAGGCCGGCGAGAGTGCTTTGAAGCTGTGCGTCATAAAAGTTCTCGCTGACCCGCGCAGCGGGGATTTCATGGCGCAGCACGCGCATGTCGCCAGCGGTGGCCTCGACGACCATGTAGCCATTCGCGCCCAACTCACAGTCCACGATCTCGGAGTCACTCTGCGCGAACTGGTCGGAGTGCATGAACAGCGGCTTGAGCACCTCCTTCACAGCCTCAATGTCCACGATGCCGGTCAGTTCGGGTGCGGTCTCGGCAAAGTTATCCAGGAAGTCCGTGACGGTGCCGGAGGAGACGGAGGTGCCGGTGAACTCAGGGATGACGCGGCCCGCGCTGCTGCTATGACGCGTGACCCAGGTGGAATGGATGTCGCCAGAGAGCAGCACGCCTTTGTATCCAGCGACGAGGTCGAGGATGCGGTTGCGCTCATTGGGGAAGCCGTCCCAGGCGTCGGCATTGAGGATGATCTGATTTTCCAGCATCGGCAGGATGGAGTCAGGCACGAGTGAGGGAATGGTCACATCCACCCAGCGGCGCAACGTGGGAATATCCAGCAGCATGGGGGTAAAGGAGGTGGAGCTGACGAGATACTTCCAGCGCGCGGTGGAGCTGCTGAGTGTGTCGTGCAGCCACTGGTTCTGGCGGTCGCCAAAGACATTCTCTGTGGCCCCAGCGGTCTGCTGCCAGCGCTGCCTGGCGTAGCAGTTGAAAAGATCATGCACCAGGGCGTAACGCGCACCGATGGGGCCATAGGGCAGCACTTTCAGCAGATAGGCATACGACAGGCCGCGCGGGAATGAGGCGAGCTGTGCCTCGGTATAACTGGCGATGCCGAAGCCCGCGAGGTCCAGCGCCAGGTTGACAAAGCCTGCACTGAGACGGCCCGGCTTCACCTTCTCCTTCGCCACGCCGACGGCCTCACTGTTGCTCAGCCCTTCCCTTTCCTGATACCAAAAAACAACAGCGGCCTGCACGGCGAGGCCGAAGGCACTCTCGGGGTTGAATGCGGGGTCATAGGCGTCGAAGCCCTGGCGCAGCGTGGGCCACTGCGCGTTGATTGTGGTCGCGTCCCAGCCTTTCACGGCTTGCAGCGCGGTCTTGGCTTCGGCCTCGGTCATGATGACCTCGCCGGGGAAGGCGGACTCGGGGATGAGGTGATCGGGGCGGTAGGAGCGGAAGTCGGAGAGGATGACCTCACAATTGCGGCCGAACTTCCAGTTCGCGTAGAGCGGCGACCAGCTGGGGTAAAGGTTCGAGTCACTGACGGCGACGCCGTTGTTGTCCATGCCGTTTTCCACAGGCTGGTATTCGAGGAAGGCCTGCTCGGAGTTGCGCTTGCGCACGGGGTCGAACTCGCTGCGCTTTTCATCAAGGTAGCTGGCTGTCGCGCCGTGGTTGTCGTCAGAGAACTCGTGGTCATCCCAGGTGATGATCAACGGGAACAGCTCATGCACGCGCTGCAAGGCGGGATCGCTGCGATAGATGCGGTAGAGATCACGGTAGTTCGTGAGACCACGCGCGGCCTGATAGTCTTCTATTTGCAGAGCCTCCAACGGATCGCGGAAGGACACGCCGCGCTCACCGCCGGTGGCTTGGAACTCCGGATTGCCCGTGGTTTCATAAACGTAGTCCCCGCACCAGAAGACAAAGTCCAGCGTGTCCTGATGGCGCTGGGTCAGGTCATGCAGCGTGTTGTAATACTTGCCGATGAAATCCTGGCAGGAGAGGAAGGCGAAGCGCACGGTCACATCCTGGTCCGGCAGCGGCGCGGTGCGCGTGCGGCCGGTGCGGGAGTAGAGCGGACTTGGCGCACCGGGCTTCAGATAACGGAAGCGATACCAATACGTCGTGAGCGGTTGCAGACCTGTGACGCTCGTCTTCACGCAGTGATCGTGCGCCGTGCGTGCCTGTAGATCATTGCGGGAAAAGACGACGTTGCTGAAAGCGGCATCTGTCGCGACTTCCAATGCCACCTGGCGGTCAGCATTCGGCAGTGCCTCATCCCAAACGCGTGTCCATAGCACGACGGAACTCGGCTTTGGCGCACCAGAGGCGACAGACTGCGGAAAGTAATTCGTGCTGGCCGCCGCGCCGCGCATTCCGGTGTCTGGCACGCTCGGTGCGGCACTGCCTGTGGAGTTCCGTGCGACGACCCAGTAATGCAACGTGATGCCAGCGGGCGCGGTGGCATCAAAGAAACGGTTCGTGCCCTGCGGCACGGTTTGCACCAGCGTGGCAGTGGCAAAGTCAGCCGTGGCTGCGCGGCGCAGATCATAGAACTCCGCCAGTGCCTGCTCCTGCCAGAGCACGCGCACGCTGCCCTGGTAGCTGCCATCACTGGCGATGACGTTTTGCACCTGGCCGGGCGCACTGGACGGTGGCAGTAGCGTCAGCGTGCGGACCGCACTCCATGCGGAGAAGTTCTGCGTCGCGTCATGCAACTGCGCCGCTGGCAGCGTGGACATGCCCACATCCTCCACACGCACACGCCAGCGCAGCAGCGTGTTGTTGCCCACAGTCACGGGCGATGTGGCGGTGTAGTGACTCGTGGGCAGATTGACCAGCAGATTGGTGAAGACGGCATCGCTGGCGACTTGCAGGCGGTATTGCAGGCGCGAGTTTCGCGCAAAGGACGGTGCCCATTGAAAGGTGATGGGCGTGCCGCTCGCCACGCTCTCACCACTCGTTGGCGAGATGAGGGCAGGTGCGCCGTGCGTCACGACCTCAATGCCGCCTGCTGTCGCCAAACAATAAGTGTCGTCGGCATTCGCCTCACCCGTGGTGTCCGTGCTGGTGAAAGCGATGCCGAAGGACTGGCCCGGCTTCAGCAAAGGATAGTCGTCGCTGTCAATCGGCACGTTCGGGATGGCATAAGGGCTGCCTTGATCCACCGGCACGGAGAAGTAAACCGGCTGCGCCTCCACCGGAGCCAGCGCCTCCCAGCGCCCGGCACCGCCAGCGGCGTCAAAGCTGATCTTCGTGATGTCCAACCGCCGCGCCGTGGGCATGCTCCACTCGCTGTCCTGGTAGTTCACCTTTTGGTAGCCGAGGCTGGCTATCTTCGCGCGCTCGATGGCCACGCCCGCTGGCATGGTGCTGAGGTTCCACCAGAAGTAGCCGCGGTAATGGTTGTCTGAGGCAGGCCAGGTGTTGTCCACCCAGCCGAAGTTCGGGTTCGCGCCATCGGTGCCGCCATCCCGCACGTGGCCTTGCGCCAGCAGTGGCAGCGTGTGCGTCTGGCCGGAGGCGCGATTGCCTGCGTCGCCATTCGAGAAGCCACTGACCGCACCCGCAGGCAGCGTGGCCTTCACCCAATACCAAAACGCTTGGCCCTGTGCCGCCGTGGTGTCCTCATAGCTGGTGGCCGCGCTGCTGCCGATCTGCGTGGCGAGCGCGGAGTTGTTCTGCGTGCCGCGCCAGACGGTGTAGCCGGTGGCATTCGCGGCGGAGTCCCATTTCAGCGCGATCTTGTCCGTGTGCGCGGCGTCGCTGGCGAGTAGGTTGCGCGGCGCGAGGAAACCGGCATCGGCGGTGCTCGCGGCGCTTTTTGCTACCGCATCAAAGGCCTGCACAAAGTAGAAATACGATGTGCCCGATGCGGCGCTGGCATCGTCAAAGCTCGTGCCTGCTGCATTCGTGTAGCCGATCACCGTCGCGCTGGCAAAGCTGGCCGTGATGGCCCGCGCGACGACGTAACCCGTCGCGCCTGCGACTGCCGTCCAGCTCAGCGCCACTCGCTCTGGGAACAACCCATCGCTGGCAGTCAGTCCCGACGGCCCGGCGAGTCCACGATGGCCGGTGTCTGGCGCGCTGGGATTGCTGGAGTTCGTGCCATTGCGTGTCCGCACCCAGTAATGGTAAAGCGTGCCCGCCGCTGCGGTCGTGTCATTGAAGGAGGTGCTGGTGGGCGTGCCGAGCATGATGGCGCTGGAGAGCTGGTTGTTGCCCGCACGCAGCACTTCATAGCCCGTGGTACCTGTCACGGATGTCCAGCCGATGCTGACACCACCGAGCGACGTGCCATCACTGGCGGTCACGACCGCAGGCGGCGCGAGTCCGTGGCTGCCATTCTCTGGCCCGATGAAGAATCCCTGTGCCACCGCATCCACGGCACGCAGCCAGTAAAAGTAGTTTTGCCCAGCGAGCGCCGTGCTGTCCACATGGCTCGTCGTCCCGACACTCAAGGTAGCCAGCGGTGCGGAGAGCGGCGTGAGGTCTGGAATCGTGTTGCGCCAGAGTTGATAGCCACCCGCATTCGCCACCGCCGACCACTGCACCAAGACGGAGCCTGCCTGAGTGCCATCTGAGGCCGTCAGCGTGGTCGGAGCCGCGAGTCCGCGATGTCCCGTGTCCGTGGCATCGGCGCTGGTTCCAGATGCGTTCACTGCCCGCACCCAGTAGTGATACAGCGTGCCCGTCGCGGCTGTCGTGTCATTGAACTCCGCAGTGACCGTGCTGCCAAGCAGGGTCGCGCCCGCCACATTCGCGGAAGTGTTCCGCCGCACCTGATAGCTCGCCGCTTTCAATACCGGTGCCCAGGTGAGCCGCACTTGATTGGAAAAGGCACCGTCTGTGGCCGCGAAGCTCTGCGGCACACCGGGCGCTGGCAGCGGGATGGTGAAGGTGCGCGTGGACGACCATGCGGAGGCGTTGGTCGCATTCACCACATCTTCCAACCGCAGACGCCAGTGGTAGGCCTGGCTGTCTGGCAGAGACACGGCGAGGGAGTTGGTTTGCAGCAGGCTGTTGTAAACCAGGCTCGTGAAGCCCGCGTCTGTCGCCACTTGCAGCCGATAGCGCAGGTAGGTGCCGCTGGCGAAGTTCAGCACCGCATTCCAGGCGAACTCCACCGGCACGTCACCAGTCAGCGTAGCCGCATTGGCCGGAGCCGATGGAGTGGGCGTGGTGAAGTAGCGCACCGTCAGCGCGCCGCCGCGTGCCAGGAAAAGGTTCGAGTCCTCGCGCACCGCGTCATCCGTTTCCGTGGAGCCGAAGGCCACGCCGAAGAAGCTGTCTGTGCGCAGAGCGGAGAGCATGGAGCGCTCCAGACTCACGTTGTAGGAGCGATGGGCCGCGCCGGTGGTCGTGGTCTTTGAATAAAGTGCCTCCTCAGCATCCAACGCCACATCCAGCCATTGGAAACGGCTGGTCAGCGAGGCTGCATCAAAGCCACTTTTCGTGACGCTGATGCGGCGCGCGCGTGGCTGCTTCTCATTAGTCGCGCGGAAGTCATCCGCATCATGGCCGAGGTAGGTGAAGGCAGCGGAGTCAATAGCCGCCGTCGTCGGCACGCTGGTGACATTCCACCACAGATGCGCACGGTAGATCGTGTTCCAGACATCGCCATCATCCAGGCCGAAGCGCGGCGTGCTGATCGCGGAGAGACCAAAGACCGTGTCACTCTCCACCGCGCCCTCCGCCGCAACGGCCAAGTTTACCGTGACGCCAAAGTCTTGCGCGCGGCTGCCCGTGTCTGGCAGGCTGAAGGCGCTCGTGCCCGCACTGTTGACGGCCTTGACCCAGTAAAAGTAAACCGTGCCTGCGACTGCGGTCGTGTCATTGAAGGAGGTCGTCGTGCTCGTGCCGAGCTGTGTCGCCGCTGCGCTGTTGTTCGTCGTCGCGCGCCAGACTTGATAGCTGCTGGCCAACGCATCACCCGTCCAGGCCACCAGCACCTTGTCCGTGTAGAGAGCATCCGAGGCCAGTACTGACGATGGCGCGGGCGGAGGCGAGATGGGTGCGGAAAGGGTGAAGGTGCGAGTCGTTGTCCAGGCGGAAGCATTGCCGCTGTGGTCTTTGTCCTCCACGCGCACGCGCCAGTGGTAGGTGCCCTCATCCACAAAGGTGGCGCTGTGGCTGTTCGTCGTCGTCAGCAGATTCACGGCGAGATTGGTGAAGCCCGCATCCCGTGCCACCTGCACCCGATGCCGCAGCGAGGGACTGAAGACACCCACACCATTCCATTGCATCTGCACCGCCGCGCCGCTGGCATACGTGGCCCCGCTGGCTGGCTGGGTCAGCGCGGGTGCGCCGTAATAGCTGGTGTTCAACGCACCGGGAAGCGCGTTCATCCGCGTCGAATCATCGTCAGGGCCGCCCGTAGTGTCGCTGACATCAAAGGCCAGGCCAAAACCGGAGCCGTTCAGCAGCAGCGGCAGTTGGTCGCGGAACAGCGACACATTCGCCTGCGAGTAGCTGGGATTCGGCGCGAGGTTCGTCAGCACCTCCAGCAGATGTGGTTGTGTGGCATAAACGCTGTTCAGCAGGCTCCACCGCGCCTGCGCTCCCCCTGTCGCATTCCAATTGGCGAAAGTGTGCGGGATGCGACCTGCGCGTGCATTCGCCCAATCGCTGTCCTCATAACCTGAATCATTGAAACCGAGGGAAGCAAAGGACGCGTAGTCTAGTGCCACGCCCGCTGGAATCTCCGAGCCATCCCACCAGTGGTAAGAGACATAGTGGTCATCATCCACGGGAAAGGTGTTGTCCACCCAGCCAAACCAGGGCGATCCGCTCGTGCCCCAATCACCATCGTGATCATACCAGATGGAGCCGCTGGCATCCACGGCCAGCGTATTGGCCCCGCCATTGAGCCGGTAGCCGGAATCACTCGTGCTCGCCGCGCTGCTGCCTGTGCTGTTGCGTGCGCGCACCCAGTAGAAATAGGTCACGCCAGCCGTAGCGGTGCTGTCATCATGCAGCGTGCCAGTGGGCGATGCCAGCAAGGCCGAGGAAGCAAAGCTGTTCGTCGTGGCGCGATACACGTCATAGACCGTGGCATTCGCCGCTGCGTTCCAAGACACGCGCAGGTAGGCCGTGGCGAGGCCGTCACGCGCATCAATGCCGGTAGGCACATCAGGAATCGGCGGCACCGTCACCGTGAACGTGCGCGTTGGCGACCACGACGAAACATTGGAAGCCTCCGCCGGATCTTCGATGCGCAACCGCCAGTGATACGCGCCGCCATCAATCGGCGTGAAGCTGCGCGTGGTCGCCGAAACCGACGTGTTCAGCACCGTCGTGGCGAAGTCACTCACGCGCGAGATTTGCAGGCGAAACACCAGATTGCTGTAACCCGCCATCGCCGTGCCCCAGGAGAACGTCGTCGGCGTGCCCGTCTCAATGGAAGCCGCAGCCGCAGGGCTGGAGAGAGCCGGTGTCTCCCACCACGTCACCGCCACGCCCGTGGCTGTGACGATGCAGCGCGTCGAGTCATCGCCTGCACTTCCCGTAGTGTCGCTGAAATTGAACCCGAGTCCGAAGTCACCCGCGCGCAAGGCGGCGTAGTGTGTGCGGCTCAGCGCGATGTTGGAAACGGTGTGCGGATTGCCAGGGTTCGAGGTCAGGTTGTAGTAGCGCGGCGTTACGCCATCAATCGCGCAGCCGCTGTAGCGCGACGCTACATTCCAGCCGAGCCAGGTGCTGTAGTTCGTGGCGATCTTCGCACCACGCGGGCTGAACCAGTCGCCGTCTTGGTAATTGTTTCGCGTCAGGGTGATGCCGCTGATCGTTGCCGTCTCCACCGCAGCCGTGGACGAGATGCCGCCATTCCACCAGAAGTAAGCGCGGTGGTAGTCATCACTGGAAGGAAAGGTGATGTCATCCACCCCCAGATAAGCGGTGGCAGACGAACCACCGTCATCGCGCACCGAGCCGGAGGCTTTCACCGTCAAGGTGGTCGTGCCTGCCTGGGTAGCGACGACCGAAAAAAGCAGAGCCGTCGCGACTGCGCCGGTCATCCAAATGGGAACGAACTTCATAGAGCGAGTGAGATTGAAAACAATTAACGGCGCGGCCACTGCGAGGGCGAGAACTCCAGACGCACGGCGGGCATCCCCTCCGGCAGCACGACGCTGAGCACGAGCCGCTCCGCCGCCGCTTCCACGATTCGATAAGTCAGCGGCTGCTCCATTGCGGCACCCTTTTCATCATGCCGCTGAAGCGTCAGCACCACGCCTGACAGGCTCCACTTGCCCTGATGCTGCGTCTCATCTCCGCGCAACAGCGCAAACAAGCCATCCGCCCGGCATTCGAGAAATAGCCGCCCGACCGGATGTGTGCGTGCGACTTGCGCCTTCAAAGCGGCGCTCTCAGGCAGCACCGAGATGCCATCTAGCAGCCAGACATGCCCCTGCCAGAGAGGTGCATCTTCTGCCTCAAGCTTCAGGCTGAGACAAAGCCACAGGAAAATGAAATGGAGGAGCCTTCGGGAGATCATCTCTTTTCATTCCCCGCGATGCGCCTTTCTACAATTCCTCGGTTGTGACAGTTCCTTTGATCTTGCGCTGCCCTGCCCTTTGGCAAAACAGCCCTCTCCTTCTGCTAGAGGCGCCGATCACACCGCCACACACGTCGCGCTGTCGAGTCACCAGTCACCCTTGCCCGTTTTCCCACCCACCGGCAACGTAACGCATCTAGCCGCGCAGAAGTCGCGCCTCCCGCACGTGGAAAGAGCCTCGGCGGCACGGGCGAAAGCATGACGCAGCGTGGGAATGGCCTCGGCGGCACGGGCGAAAGCATGACGCAGCGTGGGAATGGCCTCGGCGGCACGGGCGAAAGCATGACGCAGCGTGGGAATGGCCTCGGCGGCGCGGGCGAAAGCATGACGCAGCGTGGGAACGGCTTTGGGGTGCGGTAGGAGCGATTCCCCGCCGGGGGAAGATGCTTTCCCCTGCCCCCGGCGGCCTTCCCGCGCCGGGGAAAGCCCAGGGAGGCACGGGTGGCGCCATTCCCGCAGCAGGGAGTGCGATTTCCGCGCGGGTGCAGACATTCCCACAAAATTTCAGCTCATAGGAATGACGGCTGACCCCTCGACCGGGTTCGGCGCTGGAATGATGTAGATACCATGTGGGCGGAGGCATCGAAGCGGATCGTGATAGGAAGAGAATCTCTAAGGAACCCCGAACACCCTACCCACATGGCCCAGCAAACTACCACAGCTAAAATTCAGCACACAAATTCAGAAACGCTGCCACATCCCAACCAGCCGCCGTCGAGGTGACGCCCGCTCATCTGTATGACGTCATCCACCTGGGGGTAGATGTCCACCTGCGGTAGTGTGTCTTCTGCCACAAGATCGACGGTGCCACGCCGCAGTCTGCACAACGCATGACGCGGATCAGTTCGATGCCTGGGCCGTCAAACAAAAAGAGCCAGGCAAAGCGCGTCGTCTACTGTTATGAGGCAGACCCTTTTGGTTACGGCTTGCAGCGGCGGCTCAGCGCCGCGCCATCACCCGCCAGCGCGACGGCCTGGTCAACGAAGTGAGCCGCCTGGCTCATGCCTGACGCGGAGTATGCCATCTCGCACTTCGCGCAACTTTCCATCCATGCAGTGGACGGGCATTGAGTCGCAGTGCCGCAGCGGGTAAGATTGAGTCACCTTTGATCCCGCCCGCCTCCAACATGCCAGCCAGCCCACGTGTCCGCGTGCGCTGGACACTGCATACGCTGAGCCTGGTGAGCACGGTGCTAGCGATGGGTTATGCCGGGGCGGTGCAGAACAATGGCGCGGCTTACCTGCTGTGCTTCCTGGCGGCCACGGTGGGAGCCATGTCGTGGCTGCAGGCGCGGGCAAACCTGCGCGGGCTGGAAATCCGCGCGGGCCGGGGCGTGGATGCGCAGGTCACGCGGCTGCCGGTGGAGATCCATGCGCGGACCGGCCAGGCCGCGAGCGCGCTGGAGGTGCTGATCGCTGGGGCGGGGGTCTCGACGCTGGTGGAGCGGGTGGAGAGCGGCGCCACCGCCCGGCTTTCCCTGAAGCTGCCCATCCAAGAGTGCGGCACTCGGCGAAAGGCGCTGCTGGTGATCCGCAGCGCCTATCCGCTGGGCATGTTCAGCGCGGAGAGCGCGGTGGAGGTGGACTGCCTGCGCCGCACGCACCCGCAGCCCATTGGCAGCCTGCCGCTGCCATTGGCGGAAACCCTCCCTCAAGGCTCCGCGCCTGCCAGCAGCGCCGCTCAGTCACGGTCCGGACGGGAGGGCGATGACTTCGCGGGGCTGCGTGAATGGCAGCGCGGGGATTCGCCACGGCACATTGACTGGCGTGGGGAGGCGCGGGGCGGACCGCTGATGGTGAAGCAGTGGGCCTCCGCCAGCGGCGCGTCCGTGCGTCTGGACTGGGAAAGCCTGCCGCTGCCGGAGGCCGAGCGCGCGGGCCAGATCGCCCGCTGGATCGCGATGTGTGAGATGGAGGGCACGGCCTATGCACTGCGCCTTCCCGGCTTGGAGCTGCCTGTCGGCTGTGGTGCGGCCCATGCCCGCCGGTGTCTTGACGCCCTGGCGGATCATCATTCCAGCCTGGCCCTCCAGGAAACCGCCGCCGTGCGGAAACGCGTGCCTGCCACTCATGAGCATGCTGCCGCCCTGGCGCTCGGCCCCCTGCTGCTGCTGTGCGGGATGCTGCTGGCGGCGGCATTGCCATTGCTGGACTTTTTGGCACCTGTCTGTGTGGTCCTGCTGCTGCTGTGCATCCTGGTGCGGGGTACGGTCCTGCGGCGTCCGGGACCGCGCTGGGTGCCTGCGCTGGTACTGGCGCTGGGCGTGGCGGGCATCTGGTCCACCCAGGGCAGCCTGATGAGCATGGAGGCGGGCATCGCCACCCTGGTTGTGCTGCTGGGGGCAAAGCTGTTGGAGTCGCGCACACCGCATGATTTCCAGGTGCTGGCGATGATCGGCTGGTTCCTGTGCCTGTGCGGGCTGCTTTCTGCGCAGAGCCTGGACAGGTCGCTCTGGACCTTTGGCGTGTTCGCGGGCATCGCGGCCTGCATGGTGCGCTTCCGCCGGGGCACGCCGGGAATGGCCGTGCCGCTGCGGCTCACGGGGCTGATGCTGGCACGCGCGCTGCCGGTGGCGGTGCTGCTGTTCTTTGTCTTCCCACGCGGCAGCTTGGAGCACCTGGCCCGCTTTGGCACCAGCCGGACCAGCCGCACGGGCATCCCGACGGCGCTGACACCGGGTGGCGTGGCCAGCGTGGCGCGCAGCGAGGAGGTGGCCTTCCGCACCGAGTTCCCAGACCAGGCGCTGCCGCAAATGCAGGACCGCTACTGGCGCTGCGTGGTCCTGTGGGAATGCGATGGCCTGACCTGGCGGCGCGGTCCGCGCCTGGAGTATCCGGCCCGCGCGCCGTTACAGCGCAGCACGGACGTGCGGCAGATCATCATGCTAGAGCCGCACGGCCAGCTCTGGCTGCCAGCGCTGGATTTCCCCCGCAAGGGCCGCGACAACTACGGCCCGCTGAACCCCGACTACGATGACACCCTGGTCTCCGCCGAGCCGGTGCAGAGCCTACGCCGCATCGAGGTCACGTCCAGGATGCTCCTGGATGCGAATGTTCTGCCGCAGGATCACCAGCAGGCCGCCCTGCAACGCCCCACCCGTGTCCCGCCCGCCCTGCAAACCCTGGCCGCCCAGTGGCGCAGCACCGGGCAAACCGATGCCGTGGTGGTGCAGGTGGCGCTGGACCACCTGCGCGCGCAGGGCTTCAGCTACACGCTGGAGCCGGGCACCTACACCGGGCCGGACGCGCTGGAGGACTTCCTGCTGCGCCGCCGCACCGGCTTCTGCGAGCACTTCAGCGCCAGCTTTGCCACGATGATGCGCCTGGCCGGAGTGCCAGCACGCGTGGTGCTGGGCTACTTCGGCGGGGAATGGAACCCGCGTGGCGGCTTCATGACCGTGCGCCAGTCAGATGCCCACGCCTGGACGGAGGTCTGGCTCACAGGCCGGGGCTGGACACGCGTGGATCCCACAGCGGAACTGGCCCCCGGGCGCATGAACGTGGACCTGCGCACCTACCTGGCCGGTGGCGAGGCAGAGCTGGCCCGCCAGCGCGGCAGCCTGCTGTGGCAGGGTTGGCAAGCGGTGCGGATGTTCTGGGATGACCTCGGCTACCAGTGGCAAAACTACGTCATCGAGTTCGATGAGGAATCGCAGATCGAATGGCTGAGTCGGCTCGGCCTGGGGCGTGTGCGCGGCAGCCTGCTACTGCTCATCAGCGTCGGCATCATGTCCGCCGCCCTGCTCCTGCTGGCCCTGTGGTTGCGCCGTCCCGCGCGTCATCGCGACCCTTGGGCGCGCGCCTGGCTCCGGCTGTGCCGTCGCCTGGAAAAGCTGGGCCTCCCCGCACGTCAGCCCCACGAAGGTCCGCTGGCCTACGCCGCACGCATCAGCGCCGCGCGTCCTGCCCTGGCCACGCAGCTCACCGAACTGGCGCAAATGTACGCCCGTGGCCGCTACGGTCCCGCCGCCATCCCGCTGCGCCGCTTTGAGCAGGCGGCACGGCTTCTGTAAACTTTCATCCCCCTGTCATACAACCGCCAGCCCCGTGTCACTCAGGGGAAATGAATGGACCGCGAACTCGCCGCCAATCTCGAAAGCCTGCACCCGGACGCCTTTGGCTGGGCGCTGCACTGCTGCGCAGGCGACCCGGAACGCGCGCAGGACGTGCTGCAAAACGCCTACCTCAAGCTCGCCGCCGGACATGCCCATCACGATGGTCGCGCGGCCTTCAAGACCTGGTGGTTCGGCATCATTCGGCTGACGGCGTTCGAGGAGTTTCGTCGCCTGCGCTACCACGACTCTTTGGTGGGTCGGCTACTCGCGCAGCTCACCGGGGACGACCACGATCCACGGCCCTCGCCCGTGCGACAGTTGGAGCTGGACGAGCGCAGCGCGCAGCTTCGCGCCGCACTGGCGCAACTGCCCGCTCGGCAGGCGGAGGTGCTGCATCTCGTGTTTTATCAAGACCTCACGCTCGCGCAGGCCGCCGCGGTCATGCGCGTGACCCTCGGCAGCACACGCCAGCATTACGAACGCGGCAAGGCGCGTCTGCGCGGGCTGCTGCAAACCGACACCAACCATGAATGACGAACGCGAACCAGAACTGCGCGCCCGCTTCGCCCAGCAGCGCGAGGCTGAGCATAAATCCGCGCCGATATGGAACCCGCGCTGGCTGGAGGCACCACGCCCGCGCCGCACGCCAGTCGTGCGCTGGGCCTTCGCCACGCTCGTGGTAGTCTGCTCCGCCCTCGCGCTTTTCCATCAACCGCAAGGCCGCCTCGCTGATCTCCCGCCGTTGTTCGATCAGCCGCACGGCCCGCTGTTTGCCGATCTCTCACCATCTTCCTCCGACTTTCTCCTTCCAACCCACCTCATCCTCCACATCCCATGAAACACATCCTCATCATCCTCGCCATCAGCGTCACCGCATTCGCCGGTTCGGATCAATTGCTAAAGTCGGGTCTCATCCACCCGGACATCATCCAGCAGATCAAGCCTGAGCTGCAGCTCACGGCGGATCAGGAATCCAAAATGAGCGCCATCATCAGCGAGGCGCGCTCGCAGGGCGAACCCGTCGAAAAAACGGCCAAAGAGCAGCAGCAGGCCCTGCAAACCATGCTGCGCCAGCCTGAAACCACCGCCGATGCCGCCAGTGCGCAGCTCGCCAAAGTCCTGGAGTCGGAGGCGACGGTCAAACAGCTCCAACTGCGCACGCTCATCACCCTGCGGGATGTTTTGACGCCGGAACAGCAGAGGAAGGCGCAGACGCTCAGTGTGCCAAAGGTAGCAGCCAAATCGGAGCTTGAGGCCCAGGTCATGGCGAAGGCCAGCAAGCTTCGCGCCGTCGTGGACAGCCTCGGCGAGAAGCCCACGGAGGCAATGACACAGCGCGGTGCCGAGATCGAGGATCTGATGAAAAGCGGCGACCTCAAGGCCGCCGAGGCAGCGCTCGACAAGCTAATCGCCGACACCGGCCTGAACGAGCCTGAGGAGAAAAGCGAAGCCCCCGACTTCTCCAAGTACGAACCCGGCAACACCGACCTCGAAACGCTCAAGCAGCGCCTTGAGGATGTGAAGGCAGACGCGCAGTCCGTCATCTCGATCCCGCTCATGCGTCAGTTCTTGAAGGCGAAGGAAGCCCTGGAAACTGCCAAGGCCGCCGAGGATGTCGCCGCCATCGGCCGAATCCTGACCTGGGCGGAAGGCGTGCTGGCAGAGAGCAAGTAACCTTTGCCGTCCATGCGCCCTCTACTCCTCTGCCTATCCTTCCTCACGACCGCAAACGCCCTGAGCCCGGATGAGGCAGAGGCACGTCTGCGCATGGCCTTGCAGATTGCCCGCGAACGCAATGACCGCAGTCTCGTCGCGCAGGTCGAGGCGCTGGGCCATGAGTTCAAGGCCGGGCTGCCTGCGGATGGCGTCGAGCGTCTGCGCTTCCTCGAATCTGCCGTCGGCATTGATCCAGGCGGCTGGTCAATGGCCGGGCAGCCGTTGTTTCATCCGACAACGGCGATGAAGGCAAAGCAGCCGGAGCTGGCGGCGAAACTCGCTGCCGCGATGCAGAGCGATGACGCAAACTCTGTGTGTGCTGTGACGCAGGAAATGCTGGTCGTGCTGGGGGATCAGGCCGGTGTGCCAGATGGACGCCGTGCCGGGCGCAAGCCAGAACCCCGCACGTTGTCAGAAGCCGTGGCGGTGAAGCTCTTTGTCGAGGCTTTACAAAGCGAAGGCCGCGCCGTGCGGCAGCTCACGGAGGGCAAACCGCTGCCGGATCAGATGCTGCGGCTGTATGCGGATGTGCTGAACGGGCTAACGATCATCCGTCCCTTCGCTGAAAAGCATCAGCCAGACACGCTGAGTGATCTGGATAAGCTAACAAACGGTGTGGCGAAAATCCTGACGACCATGCAGCAGCCGGAGGGCCATTTTCCCTTCCCCGACCTACGCGGCAAAAACATCCGCTTTGGCGACATGATCGAAAAACAACTGCGCGCCAGCAAGGTCGAGGCACGCGACGGCTGGATCGTCACCGCAGACCCCGATGGTGGGACGCAGTTCGACACGGGCGTGTGTGGCACCGCGCTACTGTTAGCGGGCCAGCTTCATGGCAATGAAACGTGGAAGAAGGCAGGACTGCGTGCCGCCGACTGGGCGCTGGCGCAGAGGTGCTGCGCGAACTTCAATTACAACGCCTTTTCAGTCTCGCTGCTGGCGCACGCCTTCCGCCTCACCAGTGAAGCCAGGTATCTCGACGGCGCGCTGAAAAAACTTCGCGTCGGCGTCGCCCCTGGTCAGGCACCGAACGGCCGCTGGATGGATGCGCACAACGCGCGCACGGTTTATCACGTCATCATCGTGCGCGCGCTGGGCGATCTGGGAACCGCCCTGCCCACAGACCGCAAGGCCGAGCATGCAGAGCTGGATGCCAGCGCACGTCCGGCAATCAAGGCGCTGCTGGATGAATTCGATGCGATGGGCCTGACGGTGGAGGCTCTGCCGGAGTTGCAAACACTAGCGGCGCTTTATCCCGATAATGAACGCCTGAAGACCGCCGTGAAGGTCATGACTGGCAGCCTGATCGCCAAATGCACAGACGGGAAGCGGGTGAAGATGGGGGCCGCAGTGGCGCAACTGGCAGCAGTCGCGCGGACACAGCCCTGACACCACGCCTTTGCAGGCGCGGCTACTGCGCTACAGGCGCGGCTACAGCTTCACAGTGAACTCGTCCTTGTCGGTCACGCTTTCGGCGAAGGCCACGAGAAGCTGAATGACCTGCTCCACATCCCGCAGGTCGGCCATTTCCACCACGCTGTGCATGTAGCGCAGCGGCAGGGAGACCAGCGCGCTGGGGATGCCGTGCTGCTGAGTGAAGATCACGTCCGTGTCCGTGCCGGTGTAGCGCGACGAGGACTCATGCTGCAAAGGAATCTTCTTCGCTTCGGCGACCTCGATCAGCCGCTGCACGACCGCGACATGATTGGCACTGCCATGCGTCAGGCTCGGGCCGCCGCCCAGCTTCACCTCCCCGTGTTTCTTCACATCAACACACGGCGTGTCGGTGCCATGTGTCACATCCAACACCACGGCCACATCCGGCATCAGGCGGTGCGCGGCCATCTTCGCCCCGTTGCCGCCGATCTCCTCCTGCACAGCATTCATGGCGATCACCGTGGAGGCCACGCGCGTCTTGCGTTTGCTGAGACGGGCGATGACCTCGGCGATGATGAAGCCGCCGATGCGGTTGTCGAGCGCACGGCCTACCAAACGATGCTCTCCCAGCTCCTCCACCGTGTCCGCATACACCGCCGGATGCCCGACGCGGATGCCTGCCTTTGCCACCTGGGCGGAGCTTGTCACGCCGATGTCAATCCACAGCTCATGCACCTTGGGCACCTTTTCGTCCTCCTTGTCACGGATGTGGATGGCGATGTTGCCGATGATGCCGCGCACCGTTCCTTTGTCGCCGAGGATGTCCACCCGCCGCCCACGCGCCGTGGCCGCATCGCTGCCGCCGACACGGTCCACGCTGATGAAGCCATCCTTGCTGATGTACTTCACCATGTAGCCGATCTCATCCGCGTGGGCCTCAAACATGACGCGCTTTGGCTTCTTCCCCGCGCCGTCAAGCGTAGCCCAGGCGGTGCCATACGCATCGCTCTCCAGCCGGTCGGCAAACGTGCGCGTGTAGTCCGCCCATTTGCGCTGCCCGCGCACTTCAAAACCCGTCGGGCTGGGGGTGGAAAGAAGATCGAGAAGGAAGGCTTTGGAGGCGGGTGTCATGGCTTGAAGTTCATACTGAAAATCCTGAAAATCTTGTTATTCCTGTTAAAAAGCAGGCCGCGCTCCTTCCTCACCTCGGCACCACAGCCAAATAGTTCCGCACCGTGCTCCAGCCGGGCCGGGAAATCTCTTGTCCATTTGCCAGCCGCGCATAAAGGGCGGAGGAATGTCCGCCATCCAGATTCAGCGCACGCTGCACCTGCATGTCTGGCAGCAGGCCCGGACTCGCCAGCAGATCTGCCATGCCGCCGAGCGTCGTCGAGCGCACCACGCCGATGGCCCATGCGCGCTTGCCATCGGTAGCCACAAAGGTGCGCGCCGCCTTCTTCACGCGGTTCAGCCCCGCCACTGGCAGTCCGCCATCCACCAGGCGCGGGCCGCATTGGATCATGTCCGTCACGCCGCGCTCGCCAAGAAACTCACTGTTCCACACCAGATACGGCTCCTGCCCGACCATCAGCACCGACCCTGACAGCAGCCTGTTCGTCATGAACTGCCCATGTCGCTGCCCGCTCGCAATGAAGATGCCCAGCGGCTGGAAGTCAGGATGGAAAAATCCCCCGTTTACTCCAGCCAGGGCACCAGACTGGCGCATTAGCCCGCTGATCACACCGCCGCCGCCCTGAGACCCAGGCTGGTCAACGACACGCAGCACGCACTGACGGCTGTCAAAGACCACCACCTGCACCTCCGCAGCCCCCTCCGCGCTGTGGACCTGGAACTCATCTAGCTTCACCCCCAGCGGCAAAGTCTGCGTCCGCACCCCACCCGCGCGCTGCCATGTCGCTGGCGCACTGGCAGTATAAACAGGGGTCGGTGGCGCTGCTGGAGCCGCATGAGTCTGCACCGGTGCCAGCACCTGCGGTGCCACTGGCTGGTTCTGGACACAGGCTCCCAGCAGGAAGGGCAGGGCGACAGTGATGGAGAGGAGCTTGGGTTGCATCAGCACGATTCTTCGCCTCAAACGATCCCCTTTTCCAGCATCCAGGCGCGCATTTCCGCCAGCGCCCGCGCACGGTGACTGAACTGGTTTTTCACTTCTGCAGGCAGCACGCCAAAAGTCTCACTGGCCCCCCGTGGCACAAACAAGGAATCGTAGCCAAAGCCGCCCTCGCCCTTCTCGTGCAGCAGCAGGTGCCCCTCCACCGTGCCATGCGTCACATGCAGGACATCCCCATCCCGCACCAGAGCCAGACAGCAGCGAAAGCGCGCGGCAAAGGTCTGTCCTGGATATACTGTCTGTGTATGCAGATTCTCCTTTAGCTTCGCGCGGTTCTGCGCATCCGTGGCCCCCTCTCCCGCATAGCGCGCAGACCAGACTCCAGGCGCGCCATTCAGCACATCCACCTCCAGGCCCGAATCATCCGCCAGCACCAGCAGACCCGGCAGCGCCGCACTGGCACCGAGTGCCTTGAGAATGGCATTCTCAGCAAACGTGGCCCCAGTCTCCTCCGGCAACGTCACGCCCGGATGATCCCGCAGGCCCTGCACCTGCCAGCCCTCCCCCAACATCGCGACGACTTCTTGGACCTTGTGGACATTTGAGGTGGCAATGACGAGTTGGGGCATGGATCAGCACTGAAAGAGATTCCGCCTGGGAAATCAAGTTGCCCCTGACACGCGCTGCATTACTATCCTCGTCCGCATAACATGCGCGACGCCGGGATAGCTCAGTGGTAGAGCAGTTGATTTGTAATCATCAGGTCGTCGGTTCAAATCCGACTCTCGGCTCCAGCAGCAGTGAAAACAGGCTGCGAAGTTCGAAATCTGATTCCGGGACTTCCGCACCAGCCCGCCCTTCAGTCCTCCTCCCACTCCTCCATCAGCCGTGCCAGCTTACGCTTCAGACCCACCTTGGCAGCGGCAGACATGCGATCTATGAAAAGGACACCGTTGAGGTGATCCGTCTCGTGCTGGAAGGCGCGGGCCAGCAACCCATCCGTCTCCCAGGTCTGGGTTTCCCCGGCAAGCGTCTGAAAGGTGATCTTGAGCTCCGCGCTGCGCCGGATGTCGCCACGCAAGCGGGGAAAGCTCAGGCAGCCTTCCTCATCAGTCTCCTTGTTCTTACCCAATTCCAGCCGGGGATTGAGAAAAATCACCGGCATGTGCTCTGGCATCACGGCGGGTTGGCCGTTAATGCGCAAAAAGCTTATGCACTGGGGATTGTGCGACACATCAATTACGGCGAGCTGCACATCCACGCCGACCTGCGGTGCCGCGAGGCCGACACCGTTCGCAGCACGCATTGTCTCTAACATGTCCGCAGCGAGTTGACGCATCGCCTCCGTGACCTCAGTGATAGGACGGCATTTGGCGCGGAGAACAGGTTCAGGATAGCGGACGATGGGCAGGACCATGAGGTGGCAGAGGGTGCGAGCCTCTTTTGAACAGAATTGGCGCAGTTCGCAAAACATCTTTCCAAAAACACACACACACCGAAAATCCACCCGATGATCCTGGCCCCCTGTACGGATTACCAACAAGCGCCTGGCATATCATTCCGGCGACGCAGCCGACGTTACTTCCCGTCGAAGTGCTTCTCGCTCACTGACTTGTCATGGTCATAGATTTGCTCCTTCATGAGCTGCCCGGACTTTGACCAGTAGCGGTTCAGGCCGTGGCGCTTGCCGTTCTCAAAGTTCGTCTCGGTGGAAAGCTGGCCATTTTCCCACCACTCGCGCACGATGCCGTGCAGACGGCCATCTTTGCAGGGGTACTCGCCCTTGTGCTTGCCGTCTTTGTGCTTATCACGGGCGGTTCCGGTGAAAGGCTTGCCGTTGAGGAAATAGACATCGTCCTGCCACTTCAGCTCCTTGTAGGTGACCTCCGGCGCTTTTGCATCTTCTGCGTACAGTGACTGAAGGGGCAGAAGAATGGCGAGGGCGGCGATGCGTTTCATGACGCGCTGATGATGGCACGCAATGGCGCGGAAATGCAAAGCTGAATGTCAGCCACCCGGTGTTTCGTAAGGGATGCTCTCCAGCCCGCAGCGCTCTGCTGCCAACTCGACCTGCCTGCGCCCGAGAAAGCGGGCGCTGACAAAGAGATACACGCTGAGGCTGAGCAGGAATACCTGAGAGAGCAGCAAGGCAAAGTAGCCCCACGTTGGCACCTGGTCATCCAGAGAGCCAAAGCAGATGACGACGGCCATCATCAAAGCGGCAGCGGCCAGCAGCCGCTTTGACACGCGCTGGGTCAGGCGCACCCGCGTGAGGCAGCGGCCCTGGCCGTGATGCTCGGTCACAGCGGAGAGGCCGAGCGAGACCCAGCGCCGGGGGTGCAGCTCGACATCGAACCAGCGCCAGCCGTCGTCCACGCGATGTTCGATGCCCTGCTCCTCCAGGATGCGGCACAGCTCGCGCAGCCAGTCCTCGCGCCCGCGATTCTGCTCGTTCCAGAAGGTGGCCAATCCGACCTGCCAGTGGGCTTTCCTTGGCCTGTCGGGCTCGAAGACCTCCCCCAGCGTGGGTTTCCAGCTCGGCCTGGCGCGGAGGCGGACCATGCCGCGCAACCGCTCCCACTCACGCACGATGGGCTGCAGCCAGCAGAGGCTCAGCAGCAGCAGGCGCTCCGGCCATTGCAGCGCAAACGGTGGCAGTGGGAGATGGCGCAGCCGGCAGAGCGCGATGACGAGGGACAAGGCCACAAACGCCGCCGCCGCCGCTGGCCGGTGGCACAGCAGCGCGACGATGGCGAAGGCGATCCACAGGACACCGCTCATCCAGTGCAGCAGGCAGCGCTGCCCCTGCTGGTAGATGCCCTGGAAGAGACCGTTGCCAAAGGGGCCGTGGAAGATGCCGCCCTCCTCCAGAGCCAGTGTGGCGGCGTGGTCGCCGTAGATGCCGCCGCGCCAGCGCGCGCCTCCCAGGGGGCCGAAGTGCTGCGGATGATCGGCCATCAGCAGCGCCTCCGCATGGCCGTAGCCGCGCTGCTGGCGCAGGTAGGCGGCGACGGTGTAGCGCCGGTGATGCCAGACCATCGCGCCGGGGATGAAGCGCAGCCTTCCGCCTGCCGCGCGCAGCCGCCAGCAGATGTCCACGTCATCGCCCGCCACGCGGTAGTGCGCGCGGAAACCGCCGATGGCCTCCAGCGCGCTTTTGCGGATGGCGAGGTTGCAGCCGGGAAGGTGCTCCGCCTCAATGTCGCTGAGCAGCACATGCGCGGGAGCGCCGGGCGCGGCGGCGACGATGGCCTCCGTGCGATTGCGCGGCGATGGAGGGATGTTGGGTCCGCCTGCTGCGACCCATTGCGGGTCATCAAAGGCGGGCGCGAGATGGTGCAGCCAGTCTTCATCGGCGATGCAGTCATCGTCCGTGTAGGCCAGGATTTCACCCGTGGCCAGCGAGGCACCGAGATTGCGCGCCACGCTCAGCCCAGCGTGCTCCTGGCGCACATAACGCATCTGCGCGAAGTCTTTGGCGATGTCCGCGATGTCCTGCGTGGAGCCATCGTCAATGATGAGCACCTCAAAGTCCGGGTAATGCATGCGCTGCAAGGAGTCCAGGCACGGACGCAGCGTCGCGGTGCCGTTGTAGGTGCAGACGATGATCGTGACTTTCGGGGTGTCAGGGGTAGGAACGGCGGAAGGCTCACGCCATCCGCTACTGGCGTGACGCGCGAGCCTCTCTGCATCCACGATGCCAAAGCACCACTGCGTCACCTCCTCACCTCCGCGGAACCATTCATCCGTGTAGCTGAACCACACCGTCCCGCCAACTGCGGCACGATCACACTCGCCCCAAAACCACCGCGCCACCTCCGCCTGCTGTGCCTCGCCATGCTTTGCCACATCAAGGCCAAACTCGGTGATGATCAGCGGCTTGCTGCCGGCCAGGTTTTGCAGCCGTTGCAGGTAGGCGGCAAAGGCTTTCTGCTGCTCCAGATAAACGTTTACGGCCAGGAAGTCGGCGTTGCGCGGGATGAGGTACTCCGTGCTGGGATAGGTGGCGTAGCTGAACAGCTTCTCCGCCGCGATCTCGCGTCCCGCTGCAATCAATCCCTCCAGGAATCTTTGCACCCGATGCGGCCCCATCCAGCGGACCAGCGTCTTTTCGATCTCGTTGCCGACGAGGAAGCCGAGCACGCAGGGATGCTCTTTGAGCCGCGTCACAGCCTCCGCCACGCGCTGCCTTATCTCTTTCTGCAATGGCTGCGAGCGCATGAAGTCCACATGGTCCGTCCACGGGATGCCGCAAAGCAGGCGCAGTCCGCGCTCCGTGGTCGCACGCAGCAGGGCCGCCGTCGGCAGCTCATAAAGCCGCAGGGTGTTGAAGCCGAGCTGGCGGATGTGATCGAGGTCGGCAGCCAGCCGCGCGTCATCGGGGAACGGCTCACCGCGCGAGTTGCGTTTGAAGGGGCCGTAGCTGATGCCGCGCAGGAGCCACTTCTCCGCGCCCGCACGCAGCCACTTCCCGCTCGTGGTGATGCGGTGCAGTGGCGTAGTAGCAGTGTTGACGGTCATTTGCGGGCTGGTCCACCATGAACGCGGGCATGGGGAAAGCCAGCCGCAGATGCTCAGCCACCCGCGCCGATGACGATCCGCTTTGCCGGCACGGGGGACTCGATGATGCCTAGCTCAGTCTCCTGCTTCAGCCGGAGCTGCCCGCAGGCGGCGGCGATGTCGTGGCCTTTCTCGCGGCGCAGCGTCGCGGTGACACCGGCGGCGGTGAGTACGTCGCGGAAGGCATCCTGCTCAGGCTCGCCGGGGCGGGTCCAGGGCAGGCCGTCCACACTGTTGTAGGGGATGAGGTTGACCTTGGCCTCAATGGAGCGCGCGCGTTTGGCCAGCAGGCGTGCCTGATCGAGTCCGTCGTTCACGCCCGCGATCAGGATGTATTCCAGCGTGAGGTGCTGTTTGCGTTTGGAGCGCCAGTATTCCAGCGCCTCGAAAAGCTCCGCCAGGGGATGCTTCAGGTTCACGGGCATGATCTGGTTGCGCACCTCGTCGCTGGCGCCGTGCAGGGAGATGGCCAGACGAATTTGCAAAGGAAAGTCGGCCAGCTTTTTGATCTGGGGTGCCAGGCCGCTGGTGCTCACTGTCATGTGCCGTGCGCCGATGCCGATGCCCCACTCGGCATTGAGGATCTCGATGGCCTTGGTGACGTTGGAGAAGTTCGCCAGCGGCTCCCCCATGCCCATGAAGACGAGATTGTCCACGCGCTCGCCCGCATAGGCCTCGACCTGGACGATCTGCTCCACGATCTCCGCCGCCGTGAGATTACGCGCGAAGCCTGCCAGGCCGCTGGCGCAAAACTTGCAGTCATAGGCGCAGCCGACCTGGCTGGAGACGCAGAGCGTGCGGCGGTCGGACTTGCCGCCGTAGAGCGCGGGGTTCGCGGGGATGAGCACGGTCTCTACAAAGCGGCCGTCGTGCAGCTTCAGCAGGAACTTCCGCGTGGTGTCCTCCGATCCCGCCACTGTGGCGATGCTCATGGTGCGGGTGACAAAGCGGCCCGCCAGGGTCTGGCGCAGCGGCTTGGAGAGGCTGGACATCGCCTCAATGTCGCAGGCACGCTTGGCAAAGGTCCACTCAATGACCTGTTTGGCGCGGAAGGAAGGCTCGCCCATCTCCACCATCATGGCCGTGGTCTCCTGCGGCGTGAGGCCGAGCAGGCAGGCGGGGGCTTTGACAGGAACAGCGGACATGTAATGACAGTAGCGCTAGGTGTTGAGGTGCGCATCCTGCAAGATGATCTGACCGTCGCGGTGCGTGTAACTGGCGTGGATGAACGCCACTGGTACCGGATTTGCCACGAGCACCGTGTTCCCCTCGCCGACCGGATGCCGGGTGAATCGGCGTGCAGATTCGATCCGCTCTAGCCCGTCCCAGGACGTGATGCCGAGACCGGCGATCACGCTTCCCGGCGGCAGTGGCGTGGGGTCCATGCACCAGGCATGCGGGATGACCTGCAAAAGATGTGCGTGGTGGCTGGCACGCAGCTCGGCGGTCCAGAAGTCCCGTAGCGCCGGGAGATGCAGCAGTGCCTGCCAGGTGGGATGGCTGAAGGCCAGGTCATTCCCGGCGTCCGCGCCTGCGATTGTGTGCGAGAGCGAAACACCGCCGTCCGCATCAAGAGCCAGCCGGATCTCGGTGACATCTCTTGCGACGGTTGTCTGCGGCATCCAACGTGCGAGGAAAGCTGTGAGCACCTCTGGCTGGCGGCCTTTGCGCCAGCGCGCTTGCAACGCTGTCATCGCAGCCAACCAGCGGCTTAGCTCATGGCCCAGCGGACGCAGATATTTCCACGCGGGATGGTCATCTGGCAGACGGCTGGCTGGGGGCTGGGGCATGACCGTCTAGGTAGCGGCAGCTAACCTGCTTGCCAGCAAAAAGGAGCCGTGGTGTCGCCACCACGGCTCCTTTCATGAACCAGTGCTGTTGCGGCAGGGATCAGGGCTTGGCGGGGGCGGCGGGCATCTTCATTTCCTGGTAGTCGGCAGGCAGGATGAAGACAGTGGCGTCCACGGTATCCTTTTTCACCGAGACGAGCTCGGAGACAACAGTCTTGCCCATCATCGTCATCTCTGACTTCACCGGCACGCCTGGGAAGTCGCTGGCCTGCGGGGCGAAGGAGGCCTGGGGATTGCCCATGGACTTCATGATCTTGTCCTGGATTTCATTGAGCACCTTGGCGTCCGGGAAATCCTTGGCGATCCAGAACTTGCCGGTGCCCATCTTGCCGGACCAGGTGAAAATCTCGCAGTTGTGCTCGCCAATCTTCTCCATCTGGCCAGTGGCCACGGGCTTGGCAGGAGGCTCGCCGCCGCCGAGGAGACCGCCCGCTACCGCCATCATGCTTTTCATCGAGTCGGCGTTCATCTTCATCATCGCCTTCTGCGCGTGCATCAGCATCACGGTCTCCTGCGTGGCGCTGTCCACGATCATACTCATCTGCACGCCGATGTCGGCGCGGGCCTTGTCACCCTTGATCTTCATGGTGATCTCCTGGGTTTGTCCGTCGGTGACGGATTTCTGGACGATGACCCAGTCGGCAAAGGTGGACTGGAGGGCGAGGGCGGAGACCGCAAGGGCAAGGAGGTATTTTTTCATACGCTGCGAGGTTACGCGAAACCGCTGCCGCAGGTCAACTCCCATGACGTGAGGATTTCGCACCTTTCAGCCGCGCGTGGGCGTCTTTGACGATCCAGCCGGTCTCATGCAGGGCCGCCTGTGCCTCCGTCTGCGTGCAGCCGGTCAACTCGGCGAGGATGCGCAGGGCGCGGTCGCGCAGCTTCACGTTGGAGGGGTTCAGGTCCACCATGAGGTTACTAATGACCTTGTCCACCTTGGTCATCGCCAGCGTGGTGATGATGTTCAGGACCAGCTTCGTGGCGGTGCCGGACTTCAGGCGGGTGGAGCCGGTGAGCACCTCAGGGCCGACATCTGGCGCGATGAGCACGCGCGGCCTCCAGGCGGCGTCCTTCAGCTTCTTCACAGCGGCGCGCATGGCGGGGTTGAAGCATAGCAGCACGGTGAAGACCCCGCGCGTGTTCGCCTCATGAATCGCGCCCCAGACAAATGGCGTGCGCCCGCTGGCGGCGATGCCGATGAGCACGTCCTTGGCCTCCAGCCGCCGGTGCTCGATGGCCAGCGCCCCGGCCTGCACGTCGTCCTCCGCGCCCTCCACCGCGCTCCACAGCGCCTGGCGTCCGCCGGCGATGATGCCCTGCACCTGCTCGCGCGGGGCGCGGAAGGTGGGCGGTATTTCGCTGGCATCCAGCACGCCGAGACGCCCGCTGGTGCCCGCGCCGACATAAAAAAGCCGCCCGCCCGTCTGAAAGGCGCGCACCACCTGCGCCACGACCTGCGCGATGGCACGCCGCTCCTGCGCGATGGCGGCAGGGATGCGCGCGTCCTCCTCCAACATCAGCGCGATGCCCTGCTGCGGAGTCAGGCTATCCAGTTTCAGCGAGCGCGGATTCCGCTGCTCCGTCGGCGAGGCGGCGAGAACGCCGAGATCGGCGATGGCTTCCGGTAAAGCGAACTTTTCAGTTCGTTCTGCCTCTTGACTGACGGCGGGGAGAACGAACTTGGAAGTTCGTTTTACGGCCTGGCGCGCGAGGGCGACGGCACCCTGCACGGAGGGCACGGCCAGGGGCGTCACTTTGGCTTGCGGCCAGCAAGTGCGGATGCTGCGGCTGACATCGCGCATGAAGGCGGGGTTTTTCAAAAGCACGCCGCCATTGAGGATGAACTGTACCGGCGTCCTGGTCGCCACGAGCTGCGCGGCGCAGGCGCAGGCATCCTCGGCGAGCATCGCGGCGGAATCGGCCAGCAGGGTGCGCGCCAGCGCATCGCCTTTCTTTGCCACAGCGAAGACGGTCACGGCCAAGCTGGCAATCTCCGTCTTCGCCGCATGGACGGACCAGGGGATGAGCTGCTCCGGCTCGTTGAACATCAGCGCGTTCAGCATTGCCGCGCCCAGCGTCCCCAGGCGGCCCTGGTAGTCCAGATCGGCCATCACCGCACGCAGAGCGCGCAGGCCGATGTCGCACGCGCTGGCGCGGTCGCCGATGACGTGCCCGCGCCCGCCGACCTTGGCCGTGCGCCCGTCCAGCGCGCGGCCAAAACAGCACGATCCCGTGCCGCTGAGCACTAGCACCCGCGCCACCGGCCTGCGGGGCAGAGGGGCGGCGGCCAGGGCGGTCTCCAGGTCGTTCGTAGCCACGCAGGGGATGGCGGGCCAGACGCGGCTGGCGGCGCGGCGCAGCCGTTCCTGGTCCGCCTCCGTGCGCGCCCCTGCCAGGCCGATTCCGACCGCCTGCGGCTGTTGCGGCAAGCGCTTGGCGATGTCGCGCAGATGCCATTGCAAATCGCGGTCGGACATGAGGGAGAGCACGGCGGGGCCGGCCTGAAAATCAGCCAGCATCGCGCCGGAGGCATCCACCAGCAGGACCGTGCTGCGCGTGCCGCCGCCTTCGATGCCGAGCACCGTTGGAGCAGTCACAGAAGCGTGAGGAAATTTCATGCCCGCCAGCCTAGCCACAGCCTGGCATCATGCGCATGTTTTGTTTCAGTGGCCTCCAGTTCTGTAGTCCCGGCTTCAGCCGGTATCACGCGCACGTTCTCCACACCAGCGCGGTTCACGCTTGGCAAAGCGGCGATGATTGGTGAAACTGCGGTGTTTATCGCGTAAACTCTCATCCCCTGCCACCACCCATGTCACGCAAACTCAGCCACATAGCCCCCGACTGGTGGGACTACACCACGCTCGACCACAGCCTCATCAACGACGCCGCCCGCCTGACGGAGCGCGACCTGCGCCAGCTCTCGCGCCCTGGGTTTAAAGTGGTGATGTATGACACTCTTGAGGATTTTTACCTGGCAGAGGCGCTGGAGTACATCCACGCTTGGCGGCAGGCCACGCCAGACAATCCCACCGGCATCTGCGGCCCTGTAGGCCCTACGGAGCAGCTCCCATTGGTAGCGCGGCTGGTCAATGATCTGGGTATCTCCATCAAGGATGGGCACTTCTGGGGCATGGATGAATGGTATGACCTTGAGACGAAGAAGGAGGTATCCATGGAGCATCCCCTGTCCTTTGAAAAAGCTGACCGTGAACTTTGCTTTGACCGCATCCAGAAGAAGCTGGTCATGCCCGACACACAATTGCATTTCCCCAAGGCGGATGTGGCTCCGTATGTGAAGAGCTGGCAGTCCGGCGTGCGCTGCATCGTCATGCAGGGCGGCCAGGGGGACATCAAGCACTGGGCATTCAACGACCCGCTGAAGCGCACCGGCAAGTGGAAGAACGAACCGCCACCACCCGCTGAATACCGCAAGCTGGGCACCCGCATCGTGGACCTACACCCCATCACGCTGAGCCAGAACGCCCGCACCTCCGGCGGTGGTAACATCACCCTAGTGCCCAAGATGGCCATCACCGTCGGTCCCAAGGAGACCTGGATGGCAGAGAAAGTCAGCATCTGGCAGGCCGGAATGCACGACAACCCGCTGGGCCAGCGCCTGACCGCGCTGATGATCTCCAAGCGCATTGCTGACTCCGCCGTGCCCATGTCCCTGCTGGCGGACCACCAGAACGTGCAGTTCAACTACTACCGCAACGGCCTGGGAGCCTGTGCGGTGGAGATGCATTGAGGACGCATTTGCCAATGCGTTGAGATGGAAAAAGCCACGCTGCCTATGCAGCGTGGCCTCACCCACACTTTCTAAAACCGTGCCTCAGCGTGGAGCACCCGCAGGGGCGCGCGCTGGGGCTAGGAAGGCATTGTTCGGAATCTCATTCCTGATGCCCGTGTTCCGGCGGACGATCACGCTGAGCGTCTGCTGCTCCACCATGCGCACCATGTTGGCAGAGAGGCTCCTTTGATACCAGAAGCGGTCACCATCCCGCAGCCGCGTGAATTGGTCCACGAGGATGCGGTGGAAAACCTCCCCCACCATGGAGCCGGGCCGGTCCGCCTCCGCCAGACCGCCGATCCAGAGATCAATGTCTGCAGGGCTGTCATAGGCGTTGTCCAGCTCCCGCACCACAGTGCGGTCCGGATTCACGTCCTGAAAGCGCGTCACCGGACGCAGCCGCAGGGCACTGCGCATGGCGGCAAAGGTGGGTAGGCCATGATCGCGCCCGCGCTGGAGGTTCAAGGAGGCGAGATCGAGACCACCCGCGCCGGGTGCGCCGAACAGAAAGTTCCGCACGTCGTCAATGAGCCACTCGTCAAGCTCCTGCGCGCGCTGTAGCAGCAGGCCGCGCAGCACCACATCAATGCCCTCCGACGTGATCTGGTCCGGCTGGAAGAAGGAGCCAGCCAGCGTCAGGTGACCCGCCGGGATCTCCCGCCCCTGCGCGTCCAGGCGCAGCAGGTTGGGGGAGAGCAGGCTGTGGCCGAGGCGGTAGGCGGCAGTGGCGAATTCATTGCTGATGGTGGGGTCCACCGCCGCATTGTAGCCACGGTAGGGCGGCAGGGGATTGGGACCGAGGAGCACGGGCAGGAACTCGCGGTAGGTGATGGCCTGCATCTCCGCGCCGACGATGAGGCGGGCGAACTGGTAGATTTCTTCGTCATCGGCATCCGCATTGGCAGCGCGGTAGAGGTCGGCCCAGAAGTTGTGCTCGCGCAGAAACAGCGTCTGGATGGCGATGAGGCCGGTCTGCTCGTTTACACGTACGTCGCCCGCCACAAAGAAGACGGGGCCGGGGGGAATGTTGGCCAGACCGCCGGTGTTGAAGGGCAGCAGGTCGCCATGAATGCTGGTGGTGACCTTGAGCCTGCCGGTGCCGTCCTGCGCCCGCAGACCCAGAGCACGCGCTGCGTCGGAGCCATAAACCTGGGAGGCATCAATCCACGCAGTGAGGGCGTTTTTCTGCTGCCGCACGCCCTCCACCATCTCATAGGCGCTGCGATTCAGGCCGATGGTAACAGTGCCTGTGGAGGTGGGGTCGAACTGTGGGTCGCCCGCAGGCACGCTGATGGGTAGCGGCTCTGCTGGCTGGGCGCTGGGCGTCTCGTCCAGGTCATGGTCTAGGAACTGACCCCACTGCCAGAGCATGTCGCTAGCACCACGGCGATTGGGGCGCAGGTTCGGCTGCGCGGCTACCGCATTGCTAATGACGCGCGGGCTGGGACGGGTGGCCCCGGCAGGTGCGCTAACGCCATCTGCATAAGCAGCGGTGGCTAGGCGGCGGAAAGGGCGGTCAGGTGTTCCCCAGGCGGAGTTGGCCTGGTTGTTCGCACTGCCATCAGCACTGCGGAACTCCGCAGGCAGGACAAAGGAGGCGGGCAGACTCGGCGGCTGTGGCTGACCTGCATTTGACGGTGGCGGCGGTGGATTTTGCGGCGGATTCTGGGGCTGGCCGGTCGGTTGGGGTGGCCTGCCGGGGTCCATGCGCGGGATCGGTGCGGCAGCGTTCGGGTTGCCACCGTTCGGCGGTCTTTGGCCATTTTGCTGGGCGGCTGTGGTGCCTGTCATCCCGATGAAGGAGAGGACAGCCGCCACCTGGAGAAGGCGCTGAGGCTTGTTGCTAGGTTTCATGGTCTTGCTTGGTTTGGGTTCATCGTGGCTGCTGGCACAGGGCCAGCGTCGTCACACCCACAGCAGACCATTCGTCTGTTAAGCCCTGATGTCAGGGCGGCGGGAAAAGTGTGAAGCTATGGTAAAAGCCATGCGGCCGCTGTTTTAGCGGAAGACCACGTCCACGCCCATCGCGCTCTTTTGCGCAAAGCCAGGTATCCAATGCGGCCTGCGCGCGGCAATGACGCGGTAGATCAGCGATAGGCCGTTGAGCAGCACCAGCCGGTCCACCACGCGGTAGCCGCGCTGCCGACGCATGAGGAACTGGATGGCCCAGCCGAGATGGCGCGGGCTGAGCAAGAGGGGTTTGAAGTCCAGCTTCACCCGGTAGCGTGGGCGCAGGCCGCGCTTGGCATACTTCGCCTTGTAGGCCGTCTTCGCCGCGCGGATGCGCTGTTCTAACTCGGGGGTGATGTTGGTCAGAAAATACTCCCGTGCCAGGGCCAGCAGGCGGAAGGTGTCACGCATGTACTCGATGTCCTCCACGGGCACTCCGGCGCGTTCCGCCAGGGGCATCATGCGGTCCAGATTGTCCAGGCAACGCTGCGCACTGCGCATGGCCCCGTCAGGGTCGCGCACAAAGAAGTGCAGCATCTTCCGCACGCTGTGGCTGACGAAGATGTTCGACCAATAGACACCCAACATCGGCGGGATGCGCACGCGGCGGAAGTAGAACTTCTGCTGGGCAAACTCCTCTGTGTACAGCAGCTCGCGGATGCATTCGTCGGAAAGGCGCAGCAGCTCCAGCAGCGCATCCGCATCGCCAAGACGGCGCTCTTTGGCAAAGGCGCGCACAGCATCCTCCACCAGCCAGCCGTCCTTGATCACGCGGATGGTGACAAAGGTGTTCAGGTCCGTCCATACGGCCTCGCTGTCTAGGAACGCTAGCCTGCGGAAAGGCACCCAGCCACCCGTCTGGCACCAGACCATGCAACCGATGACGTTTTGTGCTTGCCGCAGCTCCCGCGCATAGCGTTCGTAATCCCAACCGACGAAAGAAGGGTACTCGCCGCAGCCCTCATACTCGCGCCGCGTCTGTAGCTCCACGATCTTTGCCAGCGGCGTGCGGAAGAAGTTCCGGTTCAGCGGCAGGTAGCGGAAGAAGTCACTCTCCCCGTACTTCATGGAGACGACCAGCGCGCTGCTGGTGATGCCCTTGAACACACTGGCGAAGGTGCCGCGATGCCACATGAGATCGCCGATGCGGTACGCCCCCACCGTCCAAGTGCGGAAGATGAGACGGCGGTTATGCTTCTCAAAGACGGGCAGCAGCGCCTGGAGGAACTCGCGCGCCTGATCGGGCCGCTTGATGACAAGCTGGCTGCGGAAATCGTCATGCACGTCCTTGCCGTCCGACTCGCCGATGCGCACGATCACCCCCACCACCTCCGGGAAGTCGGTGAGAAAGCGGTCCATCAACTGCGCCAGATAGCCGTTCACGCTCATGCCTTCGATGGCCAGCCTGTGCGTCAGCGCGGGCGTCGTGGAAAAGACATCCATCGTCACATGCACGGCTAGGCCCGCGTCGGTCAGCACCTCAAAGCAGCGGCGCATTTCTGTCCGGTATCTGGAGATGCGTTGACGCACCTCCGGCTCGATCCACTCGTGGTCCGCCAGATGCGCCAAATCATCTATCGAGGCTGCATTGAAACCCCACCCCGCCGCCTGCCGCGCCAGCACGCCTAACTCACTGCAGGCTGTTTCCCACCACTGTGCGCCCTGCCTGCCGACATGATCCCAGGGGATCTTCGACCAATTGATCGTACGCTGGTCATAGCCGCGAAAGAACGGGCCGATTGCGTCAATGAGATGAAGCTGGGTCACAGGGAGCGGGAGAGCAACCATAGAGCCGATAGCAACTGCGCGACAGCGACGAATCAGCCACATGCCACGACACTAACGGCCCCGGCACGCCGCCTCACGCACGCGCTACTCGCTTAAACTCGCGCGTTAGCGTCGTCAGGGAGTCCTCCACGCCCATGCGCTCCAGGCTGCTGGCACCGACAAAGCCGTCCGCCGTGGTCCTGCTGAGGATAAACTCGACATCCTTCGGCGTATTGATCGGGCCGCCATGCGTGAGGGTGAAGACATCCGGCTTCACGCTCTTTGCCGCATCAATGATGTCCTGCGTGATTTTGATCGTGTGATCCCAACTGACCACGGCATTGGTGACGCCGATGCTGCCGCCTACCGTAGTGCCGACATGGGCGATGATCGCATCCGCGCCGTTCTTCGCCATCTCCACGGCCTCCTCCGGCGTGGCGACATAGACGATGCTGAAAAGGTCCATGCGGGAGGCAAGGCCAATCATTTCAAACTCCTTCTGCACGCTCATCCCCGTCTCCTCCAGCACGCCGCGAAAGTGACCGTCCACAATCGTGTGGGTGGGGAAGTTGTTCACACCAGAAAAGCCCATCTCCTTCACCCGCCCCAGCCAGTGCCACATGCGGCGGCGCGGGTCTGTGGCGTGGACGCCGCAGACGACGGGTATCTCTTTGACCACGGGTAGCACCTCATATTCGCCGATCTCCATCGCGATGGCATTGGCGTCTCCATAAGCCATCAGCCCACAGGTGCTGCCATGACCCATCATACGGAAGCGGCCGCTGTTGTAGATGATGATCAGGTCCGCGCCACCCTTCTCGATGAACTTCGCGCTGATGCCCGTGCCCGCGCCTGCGGCGATGATCGGCTCTCCTTTCGCCAGCGTGACTTTCAGGCGGTCAATGACTTCTTGCTTCGTGTAGGGGTTTCCGATTCCGGTCCAGAGGTTGGGCATGGCGAGGTGAGGTTTGCGGTGGTCATCAAACAAATGCAATCTTGCCTGCCATGCACGGCCCGTCTTCCATCCTCGAACTATCTGAAACGCACACCCACGGCGCGGACACTGAGTTCCGCGTCGTCCGGGTTGGCGAGGCGGACAAGCGCCCCTGGCTGCATGGCGCGCCCGTTTGCGGCACGCTGCGGACACACCGCATCGCCCACGCAGGCGTCATGACGGCGCGCGCCCCCTACCGCATCGTGCGGATGCATCAGGGCGGGTTGTATTTCCTCGCCTGCATCTGCGGCGAGGGGCGCGTGTTAGTGGATGGGCGCTGGCAGAAATGCAGTGCCGGCATGGCCGTGGCGCTGCCCGCTTTCATGGTGAATGCCTTTGAAGCGGTGAAGGGCAAGGATTGGCGCTGCTGTTGGGTGCGCTACGAGCAGCAGCCTGGACAAAAGCCGATCCTCAGCAGCAGCTCCCCGCAGATGGCCGCCTTCCACGGCCAGCCGCTCTGGAACGCTATTGATGGTCTCATTGATGAAGCCGCGCACGAGGCCAGGCCCGCCGCGATGTTTCACTGGGTCGAGCTGATCCAAAGCTACGTCGAGCGCTTCGCCCAACCCTGGCAGCAGGATGACCGCCTATGGCGTCTGTGGGAGATGGTCGCAGCAGATGTTGGTCGTGACTGGACCCTGGATGAACTAGCCCACCAGGCCCACGTCAGCGCTGAGCACTTACGCCGTTTGTGTCGTCGTGCGTTAGGCCGTACGCCCATGCATCACGTCACCTGGCTGCGAATGCGCAAAGCCTGCGAGCTGCTCGCCACCACGAATCTGAAGGTCGAGACCGTCGCCAACACCGTCGGCTACCAAAACGCCTTCGTCTTCAGCAACACCTTCAAGAAATGGATCGGCTGGCGACCCAGCGAACATCGCTCGCGGATGGACGCACCAGCCTTCTGTCTTGCGCCGGGCATCAATCTTGCTCCCATCGGCTTTGCTAACCTCTAATTACTCCCCGAAATGCCCGTCGCTACCCCCGCCCAATACCGTGCCATGCTTGATGCCGCCCAGAAGGGCGATTACGCTTATCCCGCCATCAACGTCACCTCCCTGCCCACGATCAACGGCGCGCTGAAGGCCTTCGCGGAATCGAAGAGCGACGGCATCATCCAGATTTCCACTGGCGGGGGCGAGTTCGCCTCCGGCACTGCTGTGAAGGACATGGCGCTAGGTGCCATCGTGCTGGCGGAGGCCGTTCACCTCCTGGCCGCGCGCTACGACATCTTGGTGGCCTTGCACACGGACCACTGCCACCCGAAGAACGTGGAGAAGTTTTTGAAACCCCTGCTGGCCGCCACCAAAGCGCGCCGTGACGCGGGCAAAGGCAATCTTTTTAACAGCCACATGTTTGACGGCTCCGAGCTGCCGCTGGAGGAAAACATGCGCGTCTCCAAAGAACTGCTGATCCAGTGCGCGGAACTGGACATGATCTTAGAAATCGAGGCCGGCGTAGTCGGCGGCGAAGAAGACGGGCACGACACCAGCGGCGTGGCGAATGAGAAGCTTTACACAACGCCCGAAGACATGCTAACGGTGTACGAAACGCTCAATGGCATCGGCCGCTTCATGTTCGCGGCCACCTTTGGCAACGTGCATGGCAGCTACAAGCCAGGTGCCGTGAAGCTAAAGCCCACCATCCTCAAGGAAGGGCAGGCCGCCGTGACTGCCAAGTATGGCGCGGCGGCAGAAATGGACCTCGTCTTCCACGGCGGCAGCGGCACCCCGCTGGAAGAAATCCGCGAGACACTGGGCTACGGCGTCATCAAGATGAACATTGACACGGACACTCAGTACGCCTTCACCCGCCCCATCGTGGACCACATGCTGAAGAACTACTCCGGCGTTCTGAAGATTGACGGCGAAGTCGGTGACAAAAAAGCCTACGATCCACGCGGCTACCTGAAGAAGGGCGAGCAGAGCCTCTGCGAACGCATGAAGGAAGCCTGCAACGATCTGCTGAGCACTGGCAGGACGATCTGCGGCACGGTCTGAGGCCCTCCATGAGATTTTATCGGAGGCGATGATGACTCTGTGTCCGCTGTTGAGTTTTCTCAATAGCCGACGATGCATCGCCCCTGCATGAAGCCTGCTGACCCGCAACCCCACCCGTTCGCCGATCTCCTGCTCACGATCATCCTGCCCTCTGTGGTGCTGGAGTCGCTGAGCAAGCCGGAGCGTCTCGGCCCGGCGTGGGCGCTGGTGGTGGCGCTGCTGCTGCCGCTTGGGTTTGGTGTGTGGTGTTTTATCCACAAGCGCGGGCTGAACTTCTTTTCCGTGCTGGGGCTGGTGGCGATCGTCATCACTGGCGGGCTGGGGCTGCTTAACCTGAATGCCGTTTGGTTCGCGGTGAAGGAGGCGGCGTTTCCCATCTTCATCGGGATCGCGTTTCCACTGAGCTTTTACTGGAGGCGACCGCTGGTGAATGAACTGCTGCTCAATCCGCAAATCATCAACCACACGTTACTGAAGCAGTCGCTAAGCACGCCGGAAAAGCAGGCTGCATTCAGCAAGCTGCTTGGCCAGGCATCATGGGCGCTGATGGGCACGATGTTTGTTTCCGCTGCGGCCAATGCACTACTTGTGCTGTTTTATCTGAAGGGCACGGTGCCGGGAACGGTGGAGTACACGAAGGCGATTGGACGCCAGAACTGGGTGGGCTTCATCGTCATCGGCGTGCCGATGGTGGCAGTCACCATGACGCTACTCTTTTGGCTGCTGGGCCGCATTCAAAGGCTGACAGGACTGGAGCGTGACGACTTGATGAATCCCGGCACCACGGTGAAGCGCCAAGTCGGCTGACGCTAGTGCGGGCCGTTCATGTAGTTGACGACGCGCCCGTTGCGAAACTCCACGGATGCAGCCTGGTAGGGCACATAGGCGACAGTCGGGCCAAAGCCGCCCCAGAAAGGATCCCACGCGCCGCAGTAGCCACGCCCAAAGCGCCCGTAGCCAGGGCCAAAACCCAGCCCGATGCCGATGCTGGAGGTATAGACCGGCTGCGTGCCGAGGTAGGTCCACTTCTCCACGCTGCGGCCATTCTCACGGCCTGCAGCCACACGATCCGCTCGCCCCCAGGAAAGGAAGACGGCCTCGCGGGTCATGCCTTCGCGAATGCGGCCTGTATTGACCAGCAGCTTGTCGTTGTTGGTGAGCTGCGTGTAAAGTTGCGGGTTATTCACGAGGCGGCGCTCCAGCGGTGAAGCGCATCCGGCTAGGCCGAGCATGAGGCCGAGTGACAGTGCGGAAAGAAAGAGGCGAGTGGCGGTCATGGTACGTAGGGGTTGCGCTGCACAGACTGGCGGTGACGCGCGTGTGTTCAACCTACATTCTTCCGCCTCACAGCCGCATGGCGAAGTGGACCTGCCGCCCGATCTCCTCAAAGCCGCAGGAGGGGTAGAGGTTCTGCCCGATCACGTTCGAGGCCATCGTCTCGATCTTTGCCAGCTTAAGCCCCTGCTCGCGAAAGTAGTCCAGCGCGTGGTGGATGAGCCGCCGCCCCAGGCCGAGACCGCGCGCGGCCTCCACGACGGCCAGGTTCGGAATGCGGCCCAGGGAGTTCACGCGGTCCACACTCGTTGTAATGTAGCCGAGGATAGTGCCCTCCCGCTCTGCCACAAAGCAGCCGTCTGGGTTCTCCGTGCAGTCTGCGTCAATGTGGTCCGCCTTACGAGTCTTCCAGTCACGCTCATTCCAGACGCCCAGGCGATCCTCCAGCATCTGGTCCAGGGCCACTGCGCCAAAGGAATCCACCGTGATGCGGCGCAGCATCGGCAGATCGTCAGGCCGGTAGTGGCGGATGGTGATGGGTGTTTCGCTCATGCGCGGACCATAACGGATGATGCCGCCGGTTTCATCCAGCGGCATCACGCGGGGCAAACTTAGAAGCGCAACTTCACACCCGCATACGCGCCGGTGTCATACGCCGGAAATCCACGCGCCTCCTGGTAATCGTCCCCCAGCAGGTTCTCGATGCGGCCAAAGATCTCGAAGTTCTTGCACACCTGCCAGCTCGCCGTGAGACGGACATTGAGGTAGTCCTCCTGATCACTCTGTCCTGCGCCGAAGCCATCCTCACGGTCAATCGAATACACCGCTGAAAGGCCGAGGTGGACCTTCTCCACAGGCTTCACCCATGCACTGCTCGTCAGCGTGTGGCGTGGGCGGCGCACCAGGCGGCGGCTATCGCTGATGTTGTCAGCATCAAGGTATGTATAGCTCAGATCCAGGCCGAAGCGAGCACACGGCGTCCAGCGGAAAGCCGTCTCCGCACCCTGCGTGCGTGCCTTATCAATTTGCTGTAGCGCGAAGATCGTCGGGTCGAACTCAATGTAGTTGCGGATGTCATTGCGGAACCACGTCAGGCTCAGAGACATCTTGTCACTGGCGAAAGGCTGCTCAATGCCGAACTCCACCCCACGGCTAGTCTCCGGACGCAGCAAACTCGCCAGACCAAACAGCGCAGGTTCACGATCCTGCGGTGTCGGCGGAGCAAAGGCGGTGCCGTAATTCACATGCAACAGCGTGGCAGTGACTGGCACGCGGTAGCTGATGCCCGCACGCCAGGTCGTCTCATTACCAAAGTCAGAGTAGTGATCGTAACGAACCCCGCCCAGCAGATTCAAGCCCGGCAGCACCTCCGCCTGAGTTTGCAGAAAGAGCGCCCAGTTCGTCTCCGCCTGATCCACATCGTAAGACCTGCCACCAGGATTGAAGATACCCGGCGCATCATCATTGTAGCGGGAGTAGCTCTGATCCTGGAGCCAAGCCCCCGCCGTGATCGTCCACTGTTCCGTAGGCCGGATGACGCTTTGGTATTCCCAAAAGTGTGTGCGTGCTGTGATGCGGTTATTGCCACCCGCAAAGTTCACGCCCGTCGCCACTTGGCGGAAATTGCCCGCCGAATACGTCAGGCTCTGCTGCCAGATGTCCGTTGTGTCCCAGATGAGGCGCGGGGAGAGGCTCCAGAATTCGTTGAGCAGGTGCGCGTCGGGATCATTCGCACCGAAGCCCGCTGCTGGTCCAGGCACGCCGACCTCAGCGTTGTAATACCGCGCATCCAGGTCAAAGCGCAGCGTGTCCGTGATGTCGTAACCGAGCTTTCCCGCAGCGCTGCTGTTTTGAAACTGGCTATTGATCCGCTGTCCCTGGATGTTCGTCTGTGTCAACTCCAGCCCCCAGTCGAGAGCGCCCGCCGCACCGATGCTGCTAAGCCCCTCACGAAAAGTGCCGTAGCTGCCCGTCTCCGCATAAACCGTCGTCTCCGGCTTTGCCAAACCTTTGCCGCTGCGCGTGATGATATTGATCACACCGCCGATGGTGCGCCCACCATAGAGGCTGGCCGCAGGACCACGCAGCACCTCCACGCGCTCCACATTGTCCAGTGGCGTCGTCTCGATGTTAAAGCTACCCGCCAGATTCGCTGGCACGGGCCGCCCATCAATGAGCACCGCCGTATTCGCCGTCTTTGTGCCGCGCACAAAGACGCCCGCCAGAGTGCCCGGCCCACCATTGTCCACAATGGCCATGCCTGGGATAGCACGCAGGGCGTCCGGCACCAGCCGCATCTGCTGCTGCTCGATCTTTGCGCGGTCCACCAGCGTGATGCTTGAGGCCGTGCGCCATGCCTCCGTCTCCGTTTTCGTAGCCGTGATCACCAGCGGCGGCAGCACCTTCTCCTTCTCTATTTTCTTCGTCTCCGGCTCCGCTGCGAAGGCTCCCAGCGAAAGTGAAACTATCCATCCTGCCGTGCCCATACAGGCGCGGCGACTTTGATTTTTATAGTTCATGTGTTCTTGCTAACTTGCGGCAAGAGCGAGCACACACGCGGACGTGCCGCCTTTGGCAAGGCGACCCCACGCGGGCATTCGATCCCACCCTTCATTGTTGCGATGAAGTGTGAACCCGCCGGTCTCCACTTGGAGGGGCGGGTGTGAGCGTTCGCAGCGAGATGTTCGGACTCCGGGTTTATGCGCGGTTGCCCGCGCGCCTTTTCCACTCGCCTTCACCGGTGGTTGCCCGCCGATTGACTTTGCGCGCCCGTCATCACTGACAGGCACGTTGTGAAATTGTTCCCCGATACCGCAGCGCCACTGTGGCCGGTTCTCACGGCCTTCCCTGCATCTGAGAACGGCTGCCAGCGACATTCATACACGCCGCCGGTCTTGTTTTCAAAGAGAACGCGCGGCCTCATCAGCCGCACGCCATGCCCCTGCCTTAGCGCGTCATCCGGTGTCTGCAAAGAAAACCTCCGGCACAAACAGGCCGCAGTTTTGCTTTTCATCCCCGCAAATGGCCGCATAATCGCGCCCCCCTTCACCACGACCATGGAACGCCGCGCCAAATCCCCCGCCTGGACCATCGAAAACAGTGCCGAGCTCTACGGCATTCGAGAGTGGGGGCATGGCTACTTCGACATCTCCGCAAAAGGCGAAGTCGTGGTTAACCTAAAGGATGGCAAAAAGACCAAGGCCATTTCCCTGGCCCAGATCGTCAAGGGTCTGCGCGAGCGCGGCACCCAACTGCCGGTGCTCATCCGCTTCGGCGATCTGCTGCGCTGGCGCATTGATGAGCTGAACGAGGGCTTCGCCAGCTCCATCCGCGAGGCCAAGTACCAGGGTGCCTACCGCGGCGTCTATCCCATCAAGGTCAACCAGCAGCAGGAGGTGATCGAGGAGATCACCCGCTATGGCCGCAAGTACCACTACGGCCTGGAAGCAGGCAGCAAGCCGGAGCTGATCGCCGCGCTGGCCTACATGCACGACCCGGAGGCCTACATCGTCTGCAATGGCTACAAGGACGAGGAGTTCATTGACCTCGCGCTCAACGCGCAAAAAATGGGCCTCCAGGTCGTCCTGGTGCTGGAGATGCCCACAGAGTTGAACCTGATCCTGGACCGCGCGAAAAAGATGGGAGTGCGCCCCACCCTGGGCGTGCGTTTCCGCCTCAGCGCGGAGAGCGCCGGGCACTGGTCCGGCTCCGGTGGCGACGCCAGCGTCTTCGGCCTGAACATCTCCCAGCTCATGCGCGTGGTGGACCAACTGCGCGACATTGGGATGCTCGACTGCCTGCGGATGCTGCACTACCACCAGGGCAGCCAGATTCCCAACATCCGCGCCATCCGCCAGGCGGTCACGGAGGCCACCCGCGTCTATTGCGGCCTGGTGCATGAAGGCGCCCGCATGGGCATCCTGGACCTCGGCGGCGGCCTTGCCATCAGCTACGATGGCTTCAAAGGTGCCACCTCCGCATCCAGCAACTACGGCACACGCGAGTACTGCGCCGACGTGATCGAAGCCATCTCCGAGGTCACCAGCGAGGCCGGTGTGCCGCACCCGGACATCATCACCGAGTCGGGCCGCGCCGTCGTGGCCTACTACTCCGTGCTCGTCATCAACATTCTCGACGTGAACCGCTTTGAGCCCCTCAGCGGCGAGATCGAGGTGGACAAAGACTCCCCCGCACTCCTGCGCAACCTGGCCGAGCTGCGCGATGAACGGCAGAAGGACAGCGCGCGCCTCTCCCGTGACCGCGTGCAGGAAATCTACAACGACGCCGTCTATTACCGCGACAAACTGCGCAGCGAGTTCAATTACGGCAAAGTCAGCCTTCGCGAGCGCTCGCAGGGCGAGGAGATGTACTGGGACATCATGACATGGATTTCCACCAAGCTCGAACAAGTCGGCCATGACGGCAGCCAGATGGAGCGCATGTCCACGGTGATGACCGATTACTACTACGGGAACTTCAGCGTCTTCCAGAGCCTGCCGGACTTGTGGGCCATTGACCAAATTTTCCCCGTCATGCCCATTCACCGCCTCAAGGAAAAGCCCACGCGCAACGCCGTCCTCTCCGACATCACCTGCGACAGCGATGGCAAGATAGACAAATTTGCCCACAGCGGTGAAATCTGCGGCAGCCTGCCCCTGCACGACCCGGAGATCGAGTCTGGCAACGGTGACTACATGCTCGGCATCTTCCTCGTCGGTGCCTACCAGGAGACTCTCGGCGATCTACACAATTTGTTGGGCGACACCAATGTCGTCAGCGTCTCCCTCGAAGGCGGCAAGCTCAAGTACCGCCGTGAGCAGGAAGGCGACAGCGTCTCCGAGGTGCTCAGCTATGTGGAATACGACCCCAAAGACCTCGCCAACCGCTTCCGTGGACTGGCGGAGAGCGCGGTCGTGTCGAAACGCATCACCCCGGCTGAGCGCAAAGAGATCACGGGCGCGTTCGAGGAGGGTCTGCGCGGCTACACCTACTTTGAGACCTAGCCGCGCTCAGTCATACGTGATGCTCTCAAACACCGCCCCGCCCAGCAGCAGGTCGCCCTCATAAAGCGCGCAGATTTGTCCCGGAGTCAGCGCGCGTTGCGGCTGTGCATAGACCAGCTCCGCCCGGTCCTGCCCCAGCGGGCGAAACACCGCCTCACCTGCCGGACAACGGTACCTGGGCTGCGCCTGCAAGACACGCTCCCGGTCCAGAGGCACCCCGGTCGTGGACACGCCCGTCAACGTGCAGCGCCGCGCCCACAGCAGCGGCGTGTCAGGCCGCTCGATGGCGATGACGAGTTCGCGTGTCTCCTGGCGCTTCGCCACCACCACATAGGCCTGCTTGTGGAGATTGCTCGCCACGCCGATGCCCTTGCGCTGGCCCAGGGTATATAGATGCAGCCCGCGATGCTCCCCCAGCACGCGTCCCTCCAGGTCCACGATGCTGCCCGGCTGGTCCTCCACAAAGGTGCGCAGAAAGTCCTCCATCTTCACCTCGCCGATGAAGCAGATGCCCTGGCTGTCCTTCTTTTCCGCCGTCTTCAGCCCCAGCTCACGCGCCAGCGCACGCAGCTCAGGCTTTAACAAATGCCCGATGGGAAAGTGGGCGATTCCCACCTGCTCCGGCCGCATCATCGCCAGGAAGTACGTTTGATCTTTGTTCGCGTCCACCCCGCGCAGGATGCGGCCCTCCTCCTTCCGCGCATAATGGCCGGTCGCGATGGCATCAAACCCACGCTCCCGCGCCCAGTCCCAGAGCACGCCGAACTTCATCTCGCGGTTGCACATCACATCCGGGTTCGGGGTGATGCCGCCCTGATAGCCCTCCAGCAGGTACCTCACCACACGCTCCCGGTACTCACGCATCAAGTTCACCACATGAAACTCGATGCCAAGCTGCTCCGCAACCGCGCGTGCATCCACGATGTCCTCCTCCCACGGGCAGTGGCCGATGATGTTCTCCTCATTGATCCAATTCTTCATGTAGGCCCCCGTGACCTCATGCCCCTCCCGCACCAGCAGCGCCGTGGCGACACTGCTGTCCACTCCCCCGGACATGGCTGCGAGAATCTTCATCCTCCCCCCACATCGCACAAACGCCGCCGCCTGACAAATGACCGCCGCTCAATCCAAGCCGATGCAGCCCGCTCAACGCTGCATCAAAGCCACATCGCAAAACCACTTTTTAATGCATGAAATCGTGAGGGATGCCTGGAAAATGGCTGGCGCAGTGAATCCCGCGTAGGCTGGATCTGTTTGGCAGGCAAGTGCCATTCGGCACAGACACTTTACCCTGTCGTCGTCGGGCATAACTTGAGTTATGCCCTTCGCAGGCAGAGTGTGCCGAAGAAAATGGTCATCATGCTGCGCTGGTGGGGAAATACCACTTCGGCGGCATCCGATTGAGACAATTTGGTGTTTCGCGTCGCGTCCTGCGAATTGGATTTTCCAGCCGTCAGGGAAGATTCGGAGAATGCCGACACTTAGAGTGACTCCCAGGCCACCTTTTTGAACCAAGAACGACACCGAAATATGGTGGACAGCAGAAGGAATATTGCGCTAAAAAATAAATAATCCTGAAAACCGCATGAGGACACGCACCCCTATCTATCTCCGTGAGCTGCTGACAGCGGAGCAAGAAGCATGGTGCATGGTTCATGGTTCATGGTTCATGGTTCATGGTTCATGGTTCATGGTTCATGGTTCATGGTTCATGGTTCATGGTTCATGGTTCATGGTTCATGGAGAAGCTGACGTTTTCGGCAGCCGCGCAAGTCAAATCTTGCGCTTGGCGTTCGGTAAAATGGCGGTGGCCGATCAGAGCAGGCGGTTTGCGGCCCCTCTCAGCCGCCTTGCCGGGCGTGACAGCCGCCCTGCCGACCGCGCCACATCGTCTGCCGGGCGTGACAGACGCCCTGCCGACTGCGCCACCTCGTCTGCCGGGCGTGACAGCCGCCCTGCCGACTGCGCCACCTCGTCTGCCGGGCGTGACAGCCGCTTTGCCGACCGCGCCACCTCGTTTGCCGGGCGTGACAGCCGCCCTGCCGACCACGCCACATCGTTTGCCGGACGTGACAGCCGCCCTGCCGACCGCGCCACATCGTTTGCCGGGCGTGACAGCCACTCTGCCGACTGCACCACCTCGTCTGCCGGGCGTGACAGCCGTTCTGCCGACTGCGTCACATGGTCTGCCGGGCGTGACAGCCGCTTTGCCGACTGCGCCAAAACAGCCCCCCACCCGAACAAAGAACAAAGAACAAAGAACCAAGAACAAAGAACAAAGAACCGATAACCAAGAACCGACCCCACCATGAATGCCCGCCAAAACGCCGTCGCCCAGGCACTTGTCCGTGCCGAGGAGTTTGCCACCAGCCGCAAGGCTGACTTCACCCACACGCCACTGACGAAAGTGGATGAAAAATTCGCCAAGACGCACACGCGCTTGCAGCAGGCGATCACGGCTTTGGGCGGCAAGGCGGCCATACAGGCCGGGGGTGGTTATGGGGAAAGTACGGAGGAGCAACGCAGCGCCCGGCAGAAGCTGGAAGACGCCTTGAGTGAAGTGAATGACGCGGCAGACGCCATCGCCGATGAAACGGACAACGAGGCGGTGATGGACCGCTTCCGCATGCCGGATGGGCGCGGGGATGAGGAACTCAAAAGCCGCGCGCGTGGCATGGCCGCCGCCATCCGTGAGCTGGGCCTCAATGACGAGCTGGAAGCCCACGGCTTCAGCGCCGACACGGCGGCGGAGCTGGAAGAGCTGGCGGAGGCCCTGACCGGCAGTGAGGGAGATCAAGGACTCGCGCTGGCAGAGCAGGCCGGAGCCACCGCTGCCATTCCCGGCCACCTACGTGCCGGAAAGTCCGCCATGAAGACCCTCAGCGTCATCTTCCGCCGCGTCTATGCCGGCCAGACCGACCTCCTGACCGCCTGGAAGACCGCCAGTCACATCGAGCGCCCCACACGAAAAAAGCAGACCGAACCGGCACCGCCAACCACTCCGACAGCATAAATCTTCGCCTCAACCACTCACAGCACTAAGCACCCGCTAATCATGAAAAAAATCGCCCTATTCCTTACTGCTACTTTAATCAACGGTAGTCTGCTGCATGCGCAGATTGAGGCACCGGAGAACCTGAGGCTTCAGTGGTCACCGCCTGCGGATCCGGGCAGCCCATACATTGACTTGACGTGGACGCCGTCCCCGACCGAGGCGACAGGCGGCTACCGCATTGAGCGGCGTATTGGCGGTCTGGCATGGGCGGCACCGACTACGACGAATGCCTTTGCGACGGTCAGTGCGACGACGGGCACATGGCGTGACCCGCTGGCGACGGACGCGATTTTAACGACAGCGGCCAAAGCGGCGAACATCACGATCACTTACCGTGTGCGTCCGATTGTGGCGGCGACCCCAACAGTTTTTCAAAGAGCTTCGGAAGTTATCACGGCAGGTAGCATTACGGCCAAAATCTTCGATACCGACGGTGACGGCATGGATGATGGCACTGAGAATGCTTATGGCTTCAATCCGAATGACTGGGCGGATGCCACGGGGGATACGGATGGTGATGGCTTTCCGAATGCCTGGGAGCTTGCGATGGGAAAGAACCCATTGGATGCAATTTCTTTCCCGCCTAAATCAACTTTACCCGCAACAGGTTCACCACCGGGTTCTTTGGATGGCACGACGGCTCCGTGGATCATCGATGTGGATCCCAGTGCGCCAGTGACGGCGATCAGTAAGCTGAAAATTCAGGATGCTTTGAATGCGCTGACGGGAGGTGCAACGGCGACGAAGAAGTACCGAATCATTCGGGTGAAGGCGGGCACGTATTTGGAGAATTTAGACATCCCTGAAAACTACCATGTGGCAATCATTCCATGGCGTTCTCCAGCCAATCAGGTGTCTTTTGTGCAGGGAGGTTCGACCAACACGGCTGACAACTCTACAGTAGCGCTGACTTTGAATGGGAAAACGTATGATGCGCAGGAGAAGTTTGAGTTGATCGGCACAGCACCGACGACAGCCATTCCCGTGATCCAAACCACGGGCACCTTTGTCCTCGATAGCTTCCGCATCAGCCGGACAGCGGGATCACGTGATGCGATCATCAGTGTACTGGACGATGCGGTGGTTTCGACAAATGTGGCACCGCGCCTGTCAATGTGTCGTTTGGTGAACTGTGTGGTGACGAATGTGGATGCGGGAATCACGGCACTTGTGGAGCATACGCGGTCACGCTTGGTGCTGTCTCACTGTACGTTTTACATGAATAGTACGGACACGAATGCGCCTGCGCACAGCTACACGACTGGCTTTACGGATGTGCTAGCTTCGACGGCGAGGTTGCAGATTCACAACAGTATTTTTTGGAACCCAATCAATGCGCGTTCTGGCAAGCCGGAGTTTCAGTCAATAGGAGAGATTACAGGAGCCAGTTGCTGCATGACGTTCAATGAGGGGTTGAATGGTGCGTTTGGGGTTAATCCAGGTGTGACGCCGCTGGGATACATTGCCGGCATTGCCTCCAGCAGTTACAAAAGTGGGGTGACCCGGGTGAACTTGCCATTGCTTGCCCCGACGCATATGAAGGACATCCATGCGCCGCGTGACATTCATGGAGAGTTCCGCTACCGCCATGCGGTGCAGGTCATCAATAATGTGGAAACAATGGTCGTCGGTGCCTCAGAAAGTGCGGATCGCCTGACGGATCGTGGTGCTGACCAGTGGGTAGATGCGGATGGGGACAGCATTCCAGATTCAGAAGACCGAATGATCGGACTTGCCATGAATGCAGGTTTGGACGGGGACTCCGATTTGCTCAATGAACTCATGGAGTATCTGGGCAGCACCGATCTGAGCAGCGCGGATTCTCCTTATCTGACACTCAATCAAGCCAGGGCCATCTTTGCGCCGTTGGCGAATTCGCAGACCTTCAGCTCCTTTTACACAAAGATGGAGGCAGACACTTTGTTTTTGACCAAGCAGAGGGCTTTGGCGGATTATTTGACGACGCAACAAAATGATGCGCGCTACCTGCTGCGCAATCCGACTGTCTTGCAGACGATCCGCGTGGCCCCTGGGGGCAACATAAGCATGGGAGAGTTTGGTGGCACGATGCCGCCACCTTGATGGGTTACTCGGCTATTTCACCTCACCATCATTCAGATAACCCAACCTATTTCTTGGCATGGAATCGTCTTCTTTCTGCCTGTGTTTCTTGCGGCGTGCATCTTTATTTAGAGACGTGCTGGTCGCTATTCTCGTTGGGAATACCCTCATATTACCTTGTTACTCGGGCATTCCTGACTGGTGGGTCACTCGTCGCGTGGTTCGCACCGAGGTCACCGATGATGTTTATGGTGCCTTGAATGCCGGGCAGTTGAAGCACGCGGTGAAGCAAGCCGTACAAGAGATGAACGCCATGCTCCAAGGCGGTGCAGGTCTCGATCTCAATGCTTTGGTGTCTGCTTGGAATTCGGAGGGATCGCTGGCGGATAACTACGAGATGGTCAATGCGGGCCAGTTGAAATCAGTCCTGAAGAAGTTCTATGATCGAATGAATACAGTTCACGGGACTACAGGTTATCCGTGGCCTGCCACGGGCAGCACAGACTACTTTGAAGCCGTGAATGTGGGCCAGCTTAAAAAGTTGCTGCGCGTGGATGTGTCGTTGGCGTGGAATCAAAACCTTGCTCAGGGATTTGGCACAACGGCTGAAGCTCCCATCACTGCACCCACGGGCGCTTTTGCCAATCGCAGCACGGTCTTGTCTGCGGCGGATCATTACACGCGGAATCCACAGTTCAGTTTGTTGGCACGTGGCAGCCCCACGGGGCTGCCGCCGAATGCGGAGAATATTGATAATGCGCCGGTGGCGACGACGCCGGGGGAGTTCAAGGTGGGGCAGGATGGTTCGGCGAGTTATTCGATCCACCTGCAAGGGCCGAAGGGGGTGGGCAATGTGGAGCCGGGGATCAGCCTGGAATACAACAGCAATGGCGGGGATGGTGTGGCGGGTCTGGGCTGGAGTGTGGGGGGGATTTCCGCCATCAGCCGCGGACCTGCGACGAAGGAGGTGGACGGGTTCAATGATCCGATGGATTTTGATGACAATGACCGCTTCTACCTGGACGGGGACCGGCTGATTTGTGTGGCGGGTGTGTATGGTGCGGATGGGTCGGAGTACCGCACGCTGCGGGAGCAGTTTTCACGGGTGCGGTACACGAAGACTGCGACGAGCGACAGCTTTGTGGTGGAGACGAAAGCGGGGTTGAAGATGTTCTTTGGCACGACGGCGCTGTCCTCAGTGCGTCCGTGGCAGAACGGGGTGCCGATGGAGCACGGGCGGTTGAGCTGGGCACTGGATCGGGTAGAGGACAATTTTCAAAATTACTGGGAGGTGGTGTATGGGGATCTGGGGACCGGAGCGACGGGGGCGGAAGGCAGGCCGTATTTTCCTGATTACCAGCCGCTGGCGGTGCGGTACACGGGCCGTGGCACGCGCGCGCCCATGCATGAGCTGCGCTTCATTTATGAGCGCCGACCTGATCAGACGCATGGTTATTCCTGGGGTGCTCTGGTGCGCAAAGAGAAGCGCTTGCAGGGCATCGAGATTACCACCTTGAGCACGGTGATCCGCTCTTATAAGCTGCGCTACAATCTGGCCACTAGCTTTGAGGCGCAACGTGATGAGCGCTCGCGGTTGGAAGGGATTCAGGAGTTTGCAGGACCGTGGAGCGTAGCGACGACGCCACGGCTGCCGGAGACGGTCTTTGCCTGGGAGGAAGGGCAGCACACATGGGCTGCGGAACCCGCATCTCCGCAAAGACTTGTCTGGAGGGATCAAAGCGGCAGTCCCATCCCACCTCCGAGCGGGGAAAGCGGCTATTTGCGAACCGAGTACCGCCTGTATCCCTTCGCCACAGCTCAGAACACCATCGTTTATCCGAGTAACTTCTGGCTGCCGCTGCAGCCAGCGCATGTGGATCTCGACGGTGACGGCCTCAATGAGATATTCATCAACCACCGTGGTGCGCTCTACACCCACAGCACCAACAGCGGCACTGCACTGCTGGTAATGAACGAGCACCGGCGCATCATGAGCCGGTCCGGCACCCCGGATGAATGGAACGTGACCGTTCCGGCGGAGGCAGAAAGCGGAGTTCCCGTCAACATGCCCTATAGCAACTGGACCAACCTGTATCGTGATGACTCGGCCTTTCCCTACCTTACTACCGCCAGCGGTGTGCCCACGGGGGCTTTTCTGGCGGACTTCAACGGGGATGCGCTGCCGGATATTGTCTCTGCCGGATCCTTTGATGAGGCCAGCTATGAGTTCAAGGCGGATGGCACGGTGTTCTCAGTGAGATCACCGGAGAAGATCACGAATCCTTCTGGTGTGTGGATCAATCAGGGCGGTGACTTTGAAAAGGCGGCAGCAGCGGAATGGGATTTCCCGGACGTGCCGACGGAGACGGCAGCCTCTGCTGGCGGGGCGCTGCAGGCGGGTGTGCAGATGAAAAAACCGGAGTTTGCGCAGTTTAAAGAGGATGACCTGGGCTGGCGTGTGGTGGACATGGACGGGGATGGTTTCACGGACATCATCCGTGCCGGGCAGGGGTATGAGCCAAGCGGCTGGCTGACAACCGGCGGGGCGGTTAGTGCCATCGGGACTGGTGCCCTGAGCACGGCGGGCCGCCAGCTTTGCTACGGTCTGCGCAACAAAGGCCCCGCAACCACCTCGCCTCCTGATCCCGCCTACCGGCGGTGGGAACTCATCAACCCTGACCCTGGCAGCAACAGCATTTGGAAGCTCCCCCTCCCCTTGGTGGATGACAATGGGAAGCTGGACATGGGCCGACGGCTCATGGACATGAACGGCGACGGGCTGCCGGACTTTGTGGCCCAGAAGAAGCGTGCCGCAGCCTACCCCAACCCCGCCTGGGCAGGCACCTATGCCACCTATGACATTCAGGTGTGGATCAACCGGCGCACGCACTGGGAGGCACCGACTCCAGAATGGACCCTGGAGGGGCATCTCCTGGCCCTGGGCACGGAGAATGTGAGCACCAACTACGGACGGCTGCTACAGGACATCAATGGGGACAGTCTTCCTGATCTGGTGGTGTCCTTCACCTTCTCCGCCGCCGGCACCTGGTATGTGCAAAAAGGGGTTTTCCTCAACAACGGCAAAGGCTGGGTGAAGGATTTCAGCAGCCCGCCGAGGGCCATCAATTTCCAGGATATGGGGCCGCCCCAGCATCTCTTCGCCAAGGCGGATACCAATCCCACGGTGCCTCGGCCTCTGATGCTGGCGGACATGTCCGGGGATGGTAGGCCGGAGTTTTTGAATGCCTTCGAGAGCCTCGCGACCCCCATCCCAGGAACCTCCCTGAAGGTGGGCCTGACACATTTCCAAAACTCGGCGGGCACCTGGCTTTCTTCCACGCTCGAACGGATCGGCACGGACTGGAACCTGCCGGATGAGCTTCTGTCCACGGGCGGGGACACGAACAATCCGCTGCACTTTGCCGAGGTTGATGGGGACGGCATCACCGACATCCTCCAGGCGAAGCGCCTTTCTGGCAGTGATGCGGATTATCATCCTGTTGGCACGAAGACCTATCTGCGCTGCGGCCTCGCCAAGCCACCGCGCATCACCCAGATCACCAATGGCCTGGGCGTGCCCATCGTCATCACCTACGGGCAGCTTCCGGCGCTCGCGGCGGCGAAGGTGAACGGCCTGCCCGACCCGATGCGCCGCTACCGGCCTGCGGAGACGCTCAGCAGCCACCCCTACATGAATGGCACGCCTGCGGGCACGGTGGTCACCGATTACACGACCTTTGATGGCACTGAGAATGCCGATGGCAGCGGCGGTGGCAGCATCACCACTTCCTATTTTTATGCCGGCCTGCGCTCTCATGCCCTGAAAGGCAGCCTGGGCTTTGAAAAGATGGAGACGCGCACCTCCCGCTCTCCCGTGCGCAATGAGACCATCTACAGCCAGGATGCAGCGGGCCTGGACGGCGGCGGCACGATTGGTTTTCCGCTCTCGGCCTGTGGCTACACTTCCACGAGCAGTGAACCCTTTGCGCCAGCAGCCACGCGCAAGGTGCTCAGCAAGGTGACGACGACATATCAGCGGGTGGAGATTTCCGCTGCGGGTCTGGAGACGGTGAATAAAAAATCTTTCCTCATTTATGCGGACGTGGTGACGAATGAAAACTGGTCGCCGGACGGTCCCAATGGCTATTATCTGGGGGCTACGGTTTCTAACAGTGACTACCACCTCACCGGTCCGAATACCGGGCTTCTCAAGACGCAAACGGTCACTCAGGATCAGGCCACACCGGGCACTTTGAGTGATGATACGGAGTCGTACACGGAGCATGTGTATGCGGCCCCGGTGAATACGGCCACCTCATGGCGCATCGGCCAGATTCAGCAGACCACAGCGATCTCTAAGCGGCCCGGCACGGCCATTCCAGATGTGTCAAAGACCTCCAGCTTCACTTACTATGGGAGCGGTAACATGGCAGGGATGCTGGAATCAGAGACGATTGATCCGGGCACGGACTTTGCGGTGACGAAGACGCATCACTACACGGACTCGGGAAACGAGTACAAGACGGTGACCACCGCCGCAGGTGTCCCAGCCGTGGTGAGCGAGACGTGGTTCAGTGCGGATGATCGCTTCCCGGTGGCGTCCAAGAACACGCTGGGTCATGCCAGCGTGACGACTTATGATGCGGTGCGCTCGCTCGCCACCTCGGCCAGCCTGGCCTTTGCGTCATCGCCACCCAGCACAGGAGTGGGCCAGTCTGCGCAGCCGCAGGCACCCGGCGGCACGCCGCAGACCAGCACGGTCTATGATGCCTGGGGCA
>Ga0247843_1001262_pt1 | contig 52844 bp, 27 predicted proteins | sample LaCruzMarch2017__FD_192420 | JGI IMG/M metagenome (GOLD analysis project Ga0247843, IMG submission 192420) | Freshwater microbial communities from meromictic Lake La Cruz, Castile-La Mancha, Spain - LaCruzMarch2017_8m | ecosystem: Environmental > Aquatic > Freshwater > Lake | place: Spain...
CGGACTCTCATTTCGTTTCGATAACAGCGGGGCTTTCAAATTCCCACCGGTTCCCGTTCCAAGTTTCCCGATTTTATTGTGAAATCTAACTCCCCCGATTTCACGTGATTATCGTGACGCGTAACAAAACTCGCCCTCAAAGACGCCGCCCAAGGCCACTACAAAAACCTTCTCGAAGTCGAAGAAGCCTTTTGCGAACTCAAGAGCTACCTCCAAGTCCGCCCCGTCTTCCACCGCAAGCCCGAACGCGTCATCAACCATGTGCGCATCTGCTTCCTGGCCTACTGGATCAGCGCACGCCTCGCCCGCCAGTGGCGCCTCTGTGGCGAAACCGGCGAAGTCACCCGCATCCTGCGCCAACTCCAAACCATCCGCCTCGGCGCTATCCACCTCAAAAACGAAGGACTCCAAGCCCTCCAACAAATCACCAAAGTCCCCGCCGACCTCAACGCCCAACTCGCCAAACTCAAACTCAAACTCCTACACCTCTTCGCCACCCCGCCCGCCTGGGCCAAAACCGCCGAACCAACACACCCGTAGCCCGAAAAAAATCGCTCCGCTCGTGTTTATCCGCCTCTCCGGTCGGGAAGAAGGGAAGTCAGGTTAAGACAGTTGCTGACCCCAAAAACCGCTTCCCAGTCTATGTGTAACCCCTGTCCTCGGTCACTTTGTAACCGATCTCCTCGCTTCATACCAAGCCTCATCAAATGCCCGAACGATTCGATTGGCATCCAAAGTTTTCAGATCAGGAACCATGATTGTTGAAAATGACCGCCGCGGCCTCCCATCCCCATGAGAAGACCGCGGCGGAGTGAACCACGCGTGCACGCGTGGAAATTTGCGAGTGGATTCAGAACATCAATAAAATCGGCGTTTTCTGCGGTTGTGCCTCACAAAGAAGCACAGCCCAATTAGGAGCAAAACAGCAGTGGCGTAGGTTTCGGGCTCGGGGACGGGGATGACTTCGTTGTTGAAGGAGCCGCCGCTCAACTGGTAGCCGGTGCCCACGAAGCTGCTGCTGCCGATTCCGCTGTAGAAGCTGATTTTGTTCAGTTCGCCCGAGGTGAGCGGGCGGTCGATGTAGAACTGGTCCGTATTGTTGCCATCGCCCCCACCCCACAGCGTGGTGCCGGTCCAGTTGTAGATGCTCAGGCTGTAGAACCCCATCGACAGGTCGGAGAAGTGCACGGCGACGCTGCCGGTGCCGAGGTCGATAATGGAGTCGGCGTTGAGTGTGAGCAAGCCGGCGGTGCCGTTGTAGGTGCCGCTGAAGGCCAGACTGGCTGCGGAGGCGGAGCCATTGGCCGTGCTGGCGAGCGTGAGGTTTTTTCCGTTGATGGCGTCATCGGCACTTACCAACAACGAGCCGCCGTTAACCGTGACGCTGGTGTTCGTTCCCAGCGCGTTGGCGTGGGCGGCGTTGAGGGTGCCGGCGTTGACCACGGTGGCGCCGGAATAAGTATTTGAGCCGCTCAGGACCATTGAGCCGGTGCCGTTTTTGGTGACGCCGCCAGTGCCGCCGACTCCGCCGGAGAGTGTGAGCGTGACGCCGGTTTCGACATCCCAGGTGGCGTTGTTCACCGTGATTGCGCCGCTGAGTGTGGCGCTTTGGCTGGCCAGCACATTGGAGACGCTCATGGTGTTGGCGATCGTGCCGGTGGTGTCGATTTTCAGGAGTGAGGTGCCGTCGGTCTGCGTAATCGTGCCGGTGCCTGCGGCGGCGGCGTTGCCGATCACGAGCGTGCCGGTGTTGAGCGTCGTGCCGCCGGAGTAGGTGTTGGCGGCGTTTAGGGTCAGGTTTCCACTGCCGTTTTGAATGATGCTGCCGGTGCCTGTGATTGCAGCCGTGGAGAAATTCGTGCCTTGAGCCACGGTGTTGGAGCGATTGAAGACCAGCGTTCCGTTGTTGGTGATCGTGCTGCTGGCCGAAAGCGCCCCGCTTGTGCCGCCATTGCCGATCTGCAGCGTGCCTGCATTGATGATGGTGGATCCAGAGTAGGTGCTGTTGCCGGCCAAGATAAGGGTGCCGCCGCCGATCTTTGTGACAGTCACATTGCCGGTGGAGATGAAGGAGTTTGCAAATGAAGTGGTATTTAAGACGTTGAATGTTTTGACACCTGTTGACGCGAAGGTGGCATTGGCTGCGTCTGTAAATGTGAGGTTGCCGGTGCCCCCGCTGGCTTGGCCGAATGTATAGGTCCAGGTTCCGCTGAGTCCGGCCACAGTATTTGATATGGTGCGGTCTGTGCCATCGGTGCTGGCAATAGTCCCGCCGAATCTGAGTGTGCCGGTGCCTAAGGCTTTGTCATGTCCGACCAGGAGCGTTCCGGCAGTGATGGTGGTTCCACCCGAGTAGGAATTGTTGCCAGAGAGTGTGAGTGTGCTGGAGCTGTTTTTGGTGAGGCCGCCGAGGCCACTGACCACGCCGCTCAGGGTCGTGTTATTTGATCCGAGCACCGTGAGTATGGCCCCGGTGCCGATGGAGACATTGCCGCCGATTACAAGGCCGCCTGTGTTGGCGTTGATCGTCTGGTTGGCTGCAAAGCTTGTCGCGAGATTAATGGTCTGAACAGCCGAGGAGTTGTTGACGATTGTGCCGCCGATGGCGAGGGCCGCGGCGGAGTTGTAGCCGGCCGAGCCGGAGGCTGCCTCCAGCGTGTAGGAGTTGCTGCCGTCAAAGGTGAGTGTGCCGATGCTGGAGAGTGTTCCCGAGGCGATGTCGTTTGTCGCCGTGCCGCCAACGCCCACGAAGACGGCGTTCTCGGTATTGTCGAGGCTGGGGGAGAAACCTGTGCTCCAATTGCCAGAGGCACCCGTGTAGGTCGGCGTGTTTTGCGTGTAGGTATAGGTCAAGCGCAGCGCGCTTCCCGTATCCACAAGCGACCAACTGGAGTCCACAGAGAGGTCGCCGGCGAAAGCTGTTGAGTTGAGTGTGAAATACGAGGCGTTAAATCCGCTGATCGAGCCATAGTCGATGATGTCCCAAGTTTGGTTCGTGGTGGTGTAGTCCCAGTTTGTCGGGGCCCCTGAGGAAGTGATGGCGATCTTGAAGGTCGAGGTGGCATTTGATCCAACGGTCAGGAGGCCGGTGGCGTTGATCTGGTCCCAACCGGTTCCGGCAGCGCCTGTCGCGTCTGCCATTTCCCAGGTGTAGGTGCCGTTGCCGTTGAGTGTGAGCCCGCCCACGGTGAGGATGCCAGGCGAGTTGCCGGGGCTGATCTTGCCACCGCTGTTGACCGTGGTGTCGCCGCCTGTGCCCGTGCCTGCGAGGGTGCCGCCCGAGCTCACTGTGATGGCGCTGCCAGAATTGGTGCCGCTAATGACCAAGGTGCCGCCGCTGATGGTCGTCGTTCCGGTGTAGGTGTTGTTGCCGGAGAGAGTCCAAGTGCCCGCGCCGCTCTTGGTGACATTGGTCACATTGCCAGAGGTATTATTGACGATCGCCCCTGCGATTTCGGCGTTGCCGGTTCCGATCAAGTTCAGGATTTTGGTGCTGGCGGTGCCGGTGGCTGTGAAGTTGCTGGTGAATTTCAGAAGCCCGCTGGCATTCGAGGCGTCGAGGCTGGCTTGGTTGTTGTTATTGGTGGAGGCGAGGTTGATGACTTTGTCGGTGGTTTCGCCGGTGCCTGTGTATTTGAGGATGTTCGTTCCGCTGGATGATGTTCCCAAACTGATGGTGCTGTTTGAGCCAAGGTAACTGGCCGCTCCGGTATTTCCGATGCCTGCGACTTGCAGGGTGTAGGTTTTTCCGGATGTGTTTCCCACAATCGAAACGGGGCCAGAGAATGAGTTTGTGGCGCAGCCGAGCGTGACGGTGAGGCTCCCGTTGCCGCCGACAGACAAGGATGTCGCGCCGGAGGAGGAATCGACTATGGCTCCGTTGAGAACGAATCCGCCGGAGGAGGTTCCCGAGCCTTGGAGGGTCAGCGTTTTAGCACCCACCCCTGAGGCGGTGAAGCTGTTTGAGAAGGTGTAGATGGCGGCGCTTGAGTCAACGTTCAGCATGCCACCGCCTGTGGTGCCTGCGAGGTCGATGACCTTGTCGGTGGTTTCGCTGGTCGAGCCAGTCAGGCGCAGTGTGCCGGTGTTTGAGCTGCTGCCGAGCTGGATGGTGCCGCAGGAGCCGAGGTAGCCGCTGGCCGATGCATTACCAATTCCCGCAGCATAGACCGTGCCCTGCTGCACCCACACGCCGCCGCTGAAGCTGTTGGTGATATTGTTGAGGGTTGTGGAGTTGGCGCTGTTTTGAATGACCACTCCCGTGCCGGTGATTGCGGCGGTGCTGAAATTCGTGCCTTGGGTGATGGCATCGGAGCGCCTGAAAACCAAGGCGCCATTGACGGTGATGGCGCTGTCGGCGGAGAGGCTTCCGGTTGCTCCATTGTTTCCGAGTTGGAGCGTGCCGGCGTTGATGGTCGTTGTGCCGGTGTAGGTGTTCGCGCCGGTGAGAGTCAGCGTGCTGCCGCTGTTGTTTTGCGTGAGCGCACCCGTGCCGCTGATAATGCCGGAGAGGGTTTGAGCGTTCGTGCCGCTGTAGATCAAGGTGGCATTGTTGGAAATAGCGCCAGCGTAGGTTCCCGCTCCGAGTCGGCCCGCTGCTCCGATTTCGATTGTGCCTGTGCTGATGGTGGTCACGCCAGTGTAGGTGTTGTTGCCGGTGAGGGTGAGGGTGCTTGCGGCGTTTTGGGTTAGCGCACCCGTGCCGCTGATGATGCCGGAGAGGGTTTGGTTGTTTGTGCCGCTGTAGATCAGGCTGGCATTGTTGGAAATAGCGCCAGCGTAGGTTCCCGCTCCGAGGCGGCCCGCTGCTCCGATTTCGATTGTGCCTGTGCTGATGCTCGTCGCGCCCGAGTAGGTGTTGTTGCCAGAGAGGGTGAGGGTGCTGGCAGCGTTTTGAGTGAGGGCGCCGGTGCCGCTGATGATGCCGGAGAGGGTTTGGTTGTTCGTGCTGGCGTAAACGAAAGTGCCGTTGTTCGTGATATTTTGCGCGTAAGTTCCCGCTCCGAGGCGGCCCGCTGCGCCGATTTCGATTGTGCCTGCGCTGATGGTGGTCGCTCCTAAGTAGGTATTGTTGCCGGAGAGGGTGAGGGTGCTTGCGGCGTTTTGCGTGAGCGCACCCGTGCCGCTTATGATGCCGGAGAGGGTTTGAGCGTTCGTGCCGCTGTAGATCAAGGTGGCATTGTTGGAAATAGCGCCAGCGTAGCTTCCCGCTCCGAGGCGGCCCGCTGCTCCGATCTGGAGTGTGCCTGCGCTGATGGTGGTCGCGCCAGTATAGGTGTTATTGCCACTCAGATTGAGAGCCGAGGCGGCGCTGTTTTGAGTGACGCCAGTCACATTCGTTCCAATCACGCCCAGCGTCACATCCCCCGTGCCGCTCCCAGAGTTGGTGATCGTGCCGGTGTGGTTGGTAGTTCCAGAAATCGTAATGCCGCCAGTGGTCGCACCGTCGTTTTTGAGAGTGAGGTTCCCTGTTCCGGTGATGTCGGATGCCGTATTGAATTTTGAAGAACCGGCGACGGGATTCAGAACACGAATAGATCCATCACCATTGAGCGTAATGGCTCCCGTGGTGAGTTGCGCCGTGCCGCTGGCCACATTGCTACCACCTTGCACGGTGAGTTGGTAACCTCCACCGAGCGTGGTGGCACCGATCGTGTGAGTGACACCTGCGCCGGAGGCTGCTGGGTTGATCAAAATGGTTCCGTTTGCCGAGGCGACATTCAGGAGGGCTGTGTAGGTTGTGGCCGCAGCTTGGAGGTTTAGCACGCCAGCGCCAGCGCCGCCGAAGGTCACTGTGTTGGAGGCGTTGCCCATGGCCCCAGCGACCGTGCCAATGAGCGTGCCAGAGTTGATCGCAAGGCCACCAGTGAAGGTGTTGCTACCACTCATTACCCAGGTGCCAACGCCAGACTTCACTACTGCGAGCCTGTTCACGCTGGAGTTATCTCCCAAGGCAGCAGAAATATGGTTACTTCCTGTGTTACTTCCTGTGAGTGTCAGTATTTTATTTCCTGAAAACAGAGAGTCAGCCGAGCCTGTTTTAGTAAGGCTCATTGTGGCACCGGATCCGTTTCCCGAGGCATCGAATGTTGCATTGCCGATTATGCTGAATCCTCTGTCTGATGAAGTGGCGTTGCTCCCTGTATATTGAAGCGTGCCATCACCGAGTTGCAGCCTGGTGTTGGAGGTAGTTGTATTTCCCAATGCGCCGGAGACGCTGCTATTAGTGAGATAGGCCACATTAAGCACTCCCGCATTAATCGTCGTAGCTCCCGTGTAGGTGCTGTTGGTGCCAGAGAGAAAGAGTGTGCCTGTGCCGTTTTTGGTGAGCGCTGAAGCAGAGGTGGTTATATTGCCAACGATCGATGTATTGCCTGCTCCGACAATCGTAAGGTCTTTCGTGCCAGTGATGCCTCCAGAGAGAGTGAGGGTTCCAGCATCACTGCCGATAGTCGAGTGGGCTGCGAGGGTAATGGCGCCCGCGTAGGAGTTGTCGCCGGAGATGTTGCGCAGGGCTCCAGCAGTGCTCAGACCAGTCCCACTGAGCGAAAGGGCCTCGGCGCCCACAGTGATGCCGCCTTGGAGTTCCAGGGCGGCGCCGGAGGTAACTGTGGTGCTGCCAGCGGTCGTTCCGAGGGCGTTCGCGTGCCGGATGTTCAAAACACCGACGCTGATCGTGGTCGCCCCGGTGTAAGTGTTGTTGCCTGCAAGGGTGAGGGTGCCGTCGCCTGACTTGGTGAGTGAAAGAACGGTGCTGCTTGGGGAGATAGCGCCCGTGACCGTGGTGTTGCCGTTGCCGCTGAATGCGAGTGTTTCGGGTCCCCCTGTAGCGGCGCTGGTGTAGCTTGCCAGAGTAAGCCCGCCACCGCCGGAGATCGAGTTGCTCAGAGTAACGGTCGGCCCCCCCCCAGTGGAGACTGGTCCAGTCACCGCACCGAGGCTCAGGCTCGTGTTGTTGCCGCCGGTGAAGTTGACTTGATAGTTGGCGGTCGTGGAGGAGGTGCCAAGGCTGCCGATCGTCATGGTTTTTGATGCAGTGCCGGCCCCGGTTGCCTGATCCACATTGATGGTGGCCCCGGATGCACTCGTTTGGATTGTATAAGCCGTGCTGTCGCTGGCCTTGACAAACGATGTGCTCGCATCGCCGCGCAGGCTGAGTGTGCCGCTGCCGGAAACGCTTATCGAGCCGCTGCCGAAAGCGTTCGCGTTGGCGCCGGCCAGCATGCCGGCGCTGATGGTGGTCGCCCCGGTGTAGGTGTTGGCTCCGGAGAGGGTCAGCGTGCCCGCGCCGTCTTTGGTGAGTGTGCCGGTGGAGGTGCCGATGGCGTTGCTGATCGTGGTGTTACCGGCGCCGCCGACGGTGAGCGCAAAAGCGCCTCCGATCGCACCGGAGAGGGTGAGCAAGCCGGCATCGGAGTTGATGCGGGAGGCGGCGGCGAGGGTGATGGCGCCGGCGTAGGAGTTGTCGCCAGAGATGTTGCGCAGGGCGCCGCCGGAGCTGATGCCGGTGCCGGAGAGGCTGAGGGCCTCGGCACCGATGGTGATGCCGCCTTGAAGTTCCAGGGCGGCGCCGGAGGTAACCGTGGTGCCGGCATCGGTCGTTCCGAGGGCGTTGTTGTGCCGGATGTTCAAGACACCGGCACTCACGGTGGTCAAGCCGGTGTAGGTGTTGTTGCCTGTGAGGACGACGGTTCCGTCACCCAACTTATAGATGCGGTTACCGCTTAGGTTGCCCGAAAAAGTCAAGGTGCCGCCACTGCCGACATTCAGTCTGAAGTGGTCTAATGCATTAGTCTCGTTGATGGCGATGGCGCCCGAGTAGGTGGCGGAGGTGGCCCCGCTCGCGAGCTGTATAGTTTTGATACTACCCGTATCTGAAACAGTCATGGCATTGGCGATCGTAATGCCGTCGGCAAGTTCTAAGAAGACGTTGGAGCCGGAAAGGGTGGCTGTGCCGGTGCCGAGGGCATTGTTGTGACCTACGATGACCTTGCCCCCACTACCGCTGGTGCTGACGCCGCCGGAGAAGGTGTTGTTACCACTGAGGACGAGCGTGCCAGTGCCGGCTTTAGTGAGGCCGAAGGCACCGCCGATCACGCCGCCCACGGTGAAGTTTCCAGCAGAAACCGTGACGGTGCGGGTGGCGCTCATCGTTACCGCACCGGTTCCCATGTTCAGGTCACCCGTGCCCGCAACGGTGAAATTCGCATTCCAGTTCTGTGCGTTGTTATTGGTGAGTGTTTTGGAGCTCCCACTGGTGTTGTCGAGCACGCCACCTGTAATCGTCAGGGTGCCGGTGCCGATGGCTGTGTTGTTATTAATGGCAAGCGTGCCGGCGCTGAGCGTGGTGGTGCCGGCGTAGGTGTTCGCGCCAGAGAGGACGAGCGTGCCGGTGCCGGCTTTGGTGAGGGCGTTATTCGCGCCGCCGGAGACGATGCCGCTCCAGGTGGTGCTGGCATTGTTGATGGTGAGCGTGCGCGTGACGGGGGAACCGTCCGAGCCGATTGAGACATTGCCCGACAAGGTCAGGGCGCCGGTGCCGCCGCTGGCTTGGCCAAAGATCACGGCGTTGTTGTAGATATTGAGATTGTTTGTCAAAGCACGCGCCGTGGCGTTGCTTGAGGCGAGGGTTTGGGTGGTGCTGGCGCCAAAGGAAATCTCGATGGTGCCGGTGCCGAGGCCTTTGTCATGCCCGAGGAGCGTGGTGGAGTTTGCACTCAGATAGGAGCCGCCGGAGAAGGTGTTGTTGCCAGAGAGGATCAGCGTGCCGGTGTGCTTGTTGTAAATGGCGTTCGCTCCGGAAATGACTCCGCTCACATTGAGGTTCCCGCCGCTGGCGGTCTCAAGGATGAGGCCGCTGTTGAGCGTGATGGTGCCGCTGTAGGTGTTCGTGCCGGAGGTGTTGAGGCCACCGATGAAGCGGGTGTCGGTATTTCCCGTCTGCACGGTGATGTTGTTGGCCACGGTGGTGCCGCCGTCCGCGTCGGAAATGAAGAGCTTCGAGACATTCGCGGGTTGCGCCGAGGCACCCACATCGATGGTGCCGGAAACACTGGCTCCCTGCCCGATCCAGAACTCGCCCTCGTCGATGTAGGTGTTGCCCGAGTAGGTGTGGGCGGCCGTGTTGATGACCTTGCTGTATTGTTTGACTACCAAACTTCCGCTGCCGGAGACGACACCATTTAAAAACAGGCCCTTCGCGTTGTCGCCGTAAACAAAGATCGCGGAGCCGTTGTTGTTGATCGTGCCGTTGAAGGTGAGATCGCCGGAAGTGGGATTCAACTCCAGCGGGTCGTCCACATCTACGGTAAGGTTGAGGGTAATGGTGTGGGAGCCGGTGGATTGGTTCTCGATCTTGGGATCCGTGCCGCTCCAATCATTCATGCTCAGCGCGTTTCCGCCGATGGTGCGGCTGGAGGTGTTCGCTGAACCAAAAATGAGTTGATGCACACTGTAGCTCGAGACATTGTTCGTCATGTTGAGCTGGTGGTTGTTGTTGAATCGAAGGCTATTGCCCGATGGCGGCTGGTTATAAAGTCCATCGGTCCAGCGTGCACCTGGCGCGCCTTGTGTCCAGTTGCCGTCCGGCGCGGTGTCAAACCAATCGTAGGTCGTCTGTGCGAAGGCCGTTCCATGGATCAATATTCCCAAGGCACCTGCCCGGAGAAATGGCGCAGAGCGGGGAAGGACGCACGCAAATAGGCGCCTGCAGAGCGACGGTTGAAGGGCTTGGGAGGAGGAATTTGGATGAGGGAAGTCCATGAGAGGGGGGCGGTGTGCGGTTTAAACTTTTAAGAAAGACAAGGAAGTGCCGGCGCGGCAGGGTGGGAGTTTAGAAGGGGGATGAGGGTTGGGGGGGTGAAATTTAAATCAAAAAGAAACCAAGGGGGGCAGTTTTCAGTCACGCTACCGCGGGGCAACCGCTGGTTGCGGTCGATATTTTTCGCATTTGAGACTTTGAAGAATGAATTGATAGATACGATAAGAGGAGATCTCATGTCGCAGGCTCGGGCCTAATGGTGAAGGTTCTTGAGGTTTTTATTTAGGAGAGGGTCTCGATTACGAGTGACAAGCACTCCGGAACTAACTCCGCGAAAATGGGAGTCAGTGGGGAATTTCAGCCGGACAGTGAATGTTGTGACGAAAAAAAAACTGGCCGTGCGTTTATTTGTTGGCCTGTCTTGGCTAAAAAATGATGATGGACAAAGAGATTCGTCCCGCTGGACATTGGAACGGCGACTGAAAAATCGAACGCGATTCGGCTTGGAAGATTATTCCTCGAAGGAATCGCTGACGGTGAATTGGTAGATTGTCCGGCTCTGGTAGGTTTCGCCGGGCTGGAGAATCGTGTTGGGAAATTGCGACTGGTTGGGGCTGTCGGGAAAGTGCTGCGTTTCAAGACACAGAGCACTTTGCCGCGCATAGGGACGGCCGGATTTTCCAGTCAAGGAACCATCGAGGAAGTTTGCGGTGTAGAGTTGAAGCCCCGGCTGATCGGTAAAGACCCTCATCATGCGGCCGCTGGTTTTTTCGTAGAGCGTGGCGACTGGCACCAAGTCCGCTTTGCGGGGATTGAGGACAAAGGTGTGGTCATACCCGCTGCCATTGGCCAGTTGCTCATTGGGTTGGTCGATATTCCGTCCGACCGGCTTGGGCTGACGAAAATCGAACGGGGTATCGGCGACGGGCACCATTTCGCCGGTGGGAACCGAGGTCTTGTCGATCGGGAGCATCGCGTCGGCATGGATCTTGAGTTCGTGCAGCAGCACAGTCGCGGAGCCTTCACCTGCCAGGTTGAAATAGCTGTGATTCGATAAATTGACCGGTGTCGCGCGGTCGGTTGTGGCCCGGTAATCAATGATGAGTTCGTTTTTGTCGGTGAGCGTGTAGGTTACGCAGACATCGAGATTTCCGGGATACCCCTCCTCACCGGCTGGCGAGGTGCGGTGGAATGCCACGCTGTTTCCGGCCTGCTTGGCATCCCAGACGACCTTGTCGAAGCCGATGAGTCCTCCGTGGTTGTGATTCGGCCCACTGTTCTTGGCGAGCACATGTTCGACGCCATCGAGGGTGAACCGCCCGTTGGCGATACGCCCTGCGTAGCGGCCGAGCGTGACCCCGAGGTAGGGCTTCTTGAGGGATGACCTGTAGGGCTCGACCGTGTCAAAGCCCAGGACGACATCCGCAAAATCACCATGGCGATCGGGAACTTTGATGGAGGTAATCCGAGCGCCGTAGGCGGCCAGTCGCACCTCCATTCCCTTCGCATTCTTCAAATCAAATTGCGCATCCGGGTCGGCGGTCGGGTTTGCCTCGAGATGCGCCCCGGTGAGGGCGATCGCGATCAACAAGCGGGCAATCAGGTAGGCGCGGCAGGACGGCGAGCGTCGGGAGAATGGGGAGTTGCTAATCATTGGTGCGTCGGGGTGAGTGGAAAAAAGTGAAGGGACGCTGAGATTAGCCACTATGGCCGGTTGTATGACGAAATCAATCCGCTGCGAGGGATAAGATTTGTATTATGAGGAAAAAACGCGAGGCTGCAAAAGTGGCCAAGGCGGTTGCGCGACCGCACTGCCATTGGTCTTAAAATTTTTCATGCGGGAGAGCGATTTTTCGTCATATCCGCTGCATTTTTTCTGAATTATCATTACGTTATGGATGAAAAGATACCGGATACAAGCGAACCAACGCCCGAGTTCGTCCAGAGGCTGATGGCGTCTCAAAGCGCGATGTATGCCTTTATTATTTCACTCTTGGGCGGAGCGAATGATGCAGATGATGTTCTGCAGGAAACGAATATGAAGCTCTGCCGCAGGTGTGCCCAATACGATCGGGAGCAGCCCTTTCTGCGTTGGGCCTACACATTTGCCCGCTTCGAGGTTATGGCCTATCGGAAAAGCAAGCAGCGGTCGCGTTTGGTGCTGGATGATGAATTGGTGGTGAGGATGGCCGGGGAATTGGAAGAATCCGCTGAGAACGCAGACTCTCGGCTCAAGATGTTGGAGCGTTGCATGGAGCGTTTGAACCCGAGGCAGCGTGAACTCATTTCCGCCCGCTATGGTCGTGGTGAGGCCGTGCGGGACATCGCGGCGCGGCTTTCCCGCCCCGAGAACGCGATGGCGGCTCTCTTTTATCGGCTACGCAAAATACTCGCCGACTGTGTGCAATCGATTATTGTGAAGGAGGGACTCGCATGAACAACGACCGCCCAAATTTCAAGCAATTGTGCCACTCCGTGTTGGAGGGCAGCGCCAGCGAGGCAGATCTTGAGCAGCTCAGAGAGAGGTTGCGCAACAGTGCGGCCGATCGCGAGGCCTACTATCAGCAAATGCAGATTCATGCTTTGCTCATTTGGCAAAACGGGCGCGCCGGTGTGCAGGAATCCCTCGTCTTGGCCCCGATGGATTATCCATCTCCACCCAATATCATCCCGTTTCCGTTGAATAAATTGCTCCCTTTCCGCGGGGCTGTGCTTGCGGCAGCGGCTGCGGTGGCGTTGCTCTTGGGGCTCGCGTTTTTACTGGTGCCAGATCGCGACCAACAAGTTCTATCGCTCGCCGTCGAAAAAGGAGTGTCCGTGGACATTCTGGCGTCTTCAGGATCACCCTACCAGGTGGGGCAACGGGTCATGTTGGAGCGGCTCAAAATGGAGACCGGTTCGCTGCGGTTCCGAATTTCTTCGGGAGCGGTGCTGGATTTTGAAGGTCCCGTGAGCTTGGAATTTTTGAATCCGATGCGGTTGAGGTTGGAGCGGGGCAGTATCAACACCGATGTGGGGAATGAAGCCAAGGGGTTCGTAGTCGAAACGCCCACCGCCAATGTGCTGGATATTGGCACGCGCTTCGGCACTTCGGTGTGTGCAGACGGCAGCACCGACATTGCGGTCTTTGAGGGAGAAGTTCAGGTTTACCGGGCCGGAGTTCCGCTGACGCAAGAAAGCCGGCTCGCGAGTCTCGTGGAAGGGGAGGCGGCGCGCATGAGCGCCCGGGACGCCAAGCTTGAGCGCGTGAACATGCTGACGCTCAAAGGAGGGCGCCTGCAGGTCCGTGGTCTTAACTCGCCGGATTCTCCAGTCGTTCTGAATGTTTCGGACAATATCAAGAAGGCCAATTTTTACCGCTGTTACACCATCGTTCCAGGGGGTATGGGCGAGGGGGCGCTGGCGTCCCTGACTCTTAAGGCGTATCTCCAGCTCAAATGGCACGCAATGCCTGGCCAGCCCTTTCCAGAGGAATTGAAGGGCGCGGACTTGATTGGGACTTTTCAGAGTATCGCAACTCGAGAAAGGGGTGAGACATCAAAAAATGATATCAGCCTGGATTTATCCCGCCCGTGTGCGGTTTATGTGCTGTTCGATACCCAGGCCCCACCGCCCGAGTGGCTGCAGCGGGATTTTCGCGATACCGGACTGCGCCTGCAAAGCGGTCCGTGGGGGAAATTTGCGCGGGAAGTCAAGGACCTTGAGCCAGACGCCAATGGCGATCTGAATGTGACCCATTCCGTGTGGCGGCGCGATGTGCTGTCCGCCGCCACCGTGAAACTCGGCCCACCCGGCGTCTCTGGCAAAGGCTACCCCTATGCCATGTATGGCGTCGCAGTGAAGGCGCTGGAGTAAAGGAGTGGCTGCGGCAAGAGCGCGCTCGAATGGCTATTGGATAGCGACGCCAAAAATAATGCAACAGGCCAGTCAAGGAAACGGCTGCGCTCCGCTGCGCCGCCCCTCACTGACAGCGTCGGCCTAAAAAGATAAGATGAATGTGGGGCGATCAATATTGGCGATCACAATAGCAATGACGTCGGGCGCACTATACCCAACAGCAATGGTTGGAGCTACTAGTGAACTCCGAATGGATTTCAGAACTGACGATGAGGTGGCAGATGCACGCGTCGTTTCCGCTGATGGTCTTGAGCAACGCCATCATGCCAGCGGGAGGCAGGATGGAAGATCACTGATGGTAACCAATAAAGGATCCTCAGTTGCTTTCCTTTCGGTTGAGTGTGAGGATTTCTGCAATGTCGGCGAGGGCATTGTCATTTCCATGTGGGTGAAATTGGATAAATCCCAAGGGAAAAAAATCCGGAGTGCCTTGAGCGTGAAGTGCTTTTTACCTGAAAATCGTAATGCGTATACGGAACTTTCCTCTGTGCCAGTGTCCACTGACCGGTGGACGCTCCTTTCTGGCTGGTATTATCATGGCCCAGATACCGTTCGGCCTGTGTCATTTAAGATCGGAATTGCGCCGGGGTGCACTCTTCTCGTCGACGACTTAGTCATGACACGCAGCTCCATCCGCCAGCCGGAGGACAATCGTTCCCCGCTTCTCGTGGCCGGTGCGAATGTCGTAGAAGACGGCAAGCCTTTTGTGCTGAATGGCATGAATCTCCCTTGCTATAGCGATGAAGAGAATGACGACACACAGCATGAAATGAGTTTAGTAACGGAGGAAGACTACCGGGATATCGCAGCGGCGGGTTTCAATTGCGTGCGTCTGTGTTTGTGGCATAAGGCGTTCCGTGAAAATGGCGGATGGGAATGGTTAAAAATTCACTGTCTCTGGGCAAAGAGAAATAATTTGCGTCTTATTTTGGACATGCATAGCCCCCCTGGCGGTTACCAGGGCAATGAATACAAGGGGAAGTTCTGGAAAAGCCCAGAGATGCAGCAGGAACTGGTGGATTTCTGGGTGAAGGCGGCATTTGTTTTCAAAAATGACCCCGTAGTTGCGGCCTTCGACATCATGAACGAGCCCAAACCGCCCAAGGAACACGATTGGCTCGCCTACGCTGCACGGTCATTGGAGGCCATCCGTGAGGCGGGATGGAACCGCCCTGTCATCATTGAGACCAGCATGGGCCAGGAAGTGGATGGTTGGTCAACGAAGCACGAAAAGTTTGCTGATCGTGGAGTGATCTATAACTACCATTTCTATACACCGTGGAGTTTTATCTATTCCGGAAAATCCAGCTATGGGAGCCCCTGCACGGATTATGGTCAGCGAATACTTGATGCCGCCTTTATCAGGGACAACCTTGAAGAAACCCTGTTGGCCTTTGCACGGAAGAATCAAGTTCCAGTGAACATCGGCGAGTTTGGCGTTAGCGCCAAGGCTCTTGCTGTCGGCGGCGACAGGTGGCTTTCCGACATCTTGCTGATCATGAATGAAAACGCAGTCGGTCGCCAGTATTGGTGTTGGCACAGATACGGCGATTTCGCCATTGAGTCTGGTTGGCATCGCCAATCCCCCCCCAATAGAAGGGATGCCGTGTTGGGAGTATTGAAAGATACTCAGCCACGAAGAGAAGATGGCAAACAAGACGCTGGAGGAAAAACATTACCGCTGACCCGGTAATCGCGCCTCAGATTGGATGTTCGCAGAAAAAAGCCAAAGCTATGAAATCAAACGCACTAGCAACATTTAAAGGTGAGATCGTGTCTACGCTAACCTATGAGTGGGAGTTTGCTGACAAAAATGACATCGAAACCAAAGTCGAACACTCCGTGATGATTAGCGCGATGCCCCCTGCGCTCAAGACGCCGGTCGCCAGGAAAATCTTTCTGTTTGTTCTCTCGTTGCTACTGCTGCATACAGCCGCTGCGGAAGAGGGACGATTGGCAGGCACCCCGAATCCTGACGAGCGGATTCCTGCTGATTTCATCAAGGTATATGAAACAAGCTTTGAAGGTCTGAAGGTCAAGGACGAGAACCGGCTGACCTGGGAGTTTCCGCATTGGTGTGAGTTTGCGGCCATGCACAGGGAGGATGGGGGCCAGGGGAATGGCGAAGGCGGGGCTCGCCTTTGGGTGGAAGATGGTCGGGCCCGATCAGGAAAGGGCAGCGTGGGACTTGAGCTGTTCGATATTGAAAAAAGCCGCCGGGCGGACCTTGTGATCCTTCCCGAGAAGTATTTGAGTTCGGGCTATTTCATTTCGTATTGGGCATTCTTGCCGGAAGACTGGGGGCTTTTTCAGGAGGAGATCGCCTAGGATTGGTATGAAATCGGCAATCCCTACTCCACATCCGGGGGTCCCTACTCAGCTATTTACATCAAGCACCCGGACAAGGAGCAGAAAACCTACACGGTGGCTCTGGGAGGGAGGGACGCGAAGGGGAAAGGGTTCACGGCCGCCGAGAAGCAGTTAGTCATACCCAAAGGACGCTGGTTTGAGATCGCTTACCAAGTCCATCGCCATCCGACAAACGGCTCGGTCAAACTCTGGTTCGACGGCCATCTCATCGGAGAACGAACCGGCTTCTCAACGATGCACCCGACAAAGAGCAAATTCACCGTGGGTATCGGCAAGGTATATCACGACCGTGGCGACAAGACCCCACACAGACTGTGGATTGACGATCTCCGAATCTTCACTGCGAAGCATTAGCATTAGGGGTCAGGAATTAATTATTGATATTTCAGACAACTGGGAGTGAGCGCCTCCTGCATGATGAAGGGAGCGGCAGAAGTAACGAGTAACGAGTAACGAGTAACGAGTAACGAGTAACGAGTAACGAGTAACGAGTAACGAGTAACGAGTAACGAGTGGCGAGTGGCGAGTGGCGAGTGGCGAGCTCGGAAAAGTTGAAATATGTCTTGCGAGTTGGCAGAATTGCAGGAAAATTGCCAACTATGTTTTCGAGGATAATTGAAGCTCCGAGGGGTTCGTTTTTTCTGCTGGGACCTCGAGGAACTGGCAAGTCGACTTGGATTTCGGAGCATTTCAGTGGTGCGAGGACATATAACTTGTTGGATCAATCGGAATGCCTTCGTTTGGAGCGCGATCCGCACCAATTAGGCCGCGAGTTGGAGTTGCTTGATCCGGAATCCTGGGTGGTCATTGATGAGGTGCAGAAAGTGCCTGCGCTTTTGGACGAGGTTCATCGGTTGATTGAGAAGCGGGGCTTGCGATTTGTTCTGTGCGGCTCGAGCGCGAGGAAGCTGAAAAGGAGTGGAGTGAATTTGTTGGCTGGGCGAGCGGAGGTGGTGCGAATGAATCCCTTGGTTTCGGTGGAATTGTGCGATCGGTTTGACACGGAGCGGGCTATGCTTTTCGGGACTTTGCCGAAGGCGGTTCTGAATGCGGACGCGAAGGGTTTTCTAATGGCCTATGCGGCGTTGTATTTGAATGAAGAAATCCGTGCGGAGGCGTTGACGCGAAATGTGGGGGCGTTTTCGAGATTTTTGGAGGTGGCAGCGCAGCAAAACGGACAGGTCACGAATATTTCCAACATTGCACGGGAAGCCGGGGTGGGTCGGACGACGGTGCAGAATTATTTCGAGATTCTGGTGGATACTTTGCTCGGCTACTGGCTACAACCTTGGAAGCTGAAGCCGGGGAACAAGCAGGTGGCGCATCCCAAGTTTTATCTTTTCGACAGTGGGGTGGCTCGGGCGTTGTCGGGGAGGGTGGCTTATGCGCCGACGCCGGAGGAGTGTGGGCCACTACTGGAGACAGTAATTGGCAATGAAATCCGGTCTTATTTGGAAAGGCACCATCCGGGCTGGAGGATGAATTTTTGGCGGACGCATGATGAGGTGGAGGTGGATTTCATAGTGGAGACGGATTGGGGGTATGCAGCCGTAGAGGTGAAGGCTTCCTCGACATGGAGAAACCAATATGGTCTTGGATTGAGGAGGTTGAGAGAAGAACTTGCGCCGCGCGAGGTGAGGACTTTTGGAGTCTTTCGCGGGCCCCAAGCGGCAAAATTCGGGGAAATCGAGGTCCTGCCTGTGGGGGAGTTTTTATCAAAACTTTGGAGTGGTCGGGTTATTTAGCCCGATAGCCGATAGCTTTTTGACTCTTTGTGGAAAAATGGGTTGGACTGGGCGCTACCGCGCCGCTTTTCAAAAGTCGAGATGCAAGCGGCTTTTGCTATGAGCCCGGCCAACGAAAATCTCCGGCGAAGTCGTTCCCAATTCGTCAAAAACCGGGTCCGCCTCCGTTTTCCTATCTCAGCCCGCGAAGGCGGCGTAGATGCCGATGACCAAGATCACGAGCGCGGCCCCGACCCATTTCGCACCCTTCCAGGGAGTGAGGTCGATTTCGTTGTCGGTCTTTATTTTCCATGCCGTTGCGCTCGGGGCGACTGTTCCCATGACGAGCAGAAACGCGACGAGGAGGGCGAAGACGATGCCGATAAAATGGAATCCGTGGATGTGAGCGGCCGCGAGTGCGTCGGCGGCGGGTTTCACAAAATAGCCCACCGAGATCAACACGATGCCAGCGACCATGGCGATGGAGGCCGCGAAGGCGGGCACGCGCGGGTGCAACATTCCAACAACCACCACCGAAAAGATGGGAATGAAATAGATCGCGTTCATTTTTTGCAGGTATCCGAAGATTGTGTCCTGCCCGATGAGAAGCGGCGCCCCGAGCATAGCTGCGATGGCCACTGTGACCACGAACCATTTCGCCGCCCGGACGGTTTGCTCCTCCGTGCCGGCGGGGTTGATCATATGCTTGTAGAGGCCGATGGAGAAAAGGGCCGATGTGCTGTTCAGTGCCGCGTTGAATGAGCTGAGGATGGCACCCACCATGACCGCTGCAAAGAACCCTGTGAGGTGCTGCGGCAGGAGATCCTTCACCAGAGTGCCGTAGGCCTGGTCATTGGGAATGCCTTGGCCCGCGTAGATCTGGTAGGCGGCAAGACCTGGCAACACAAGGTAGAGAGGCCCGAGCAACTTCAGCGCGCCCGTGAGCAATACACCCTTCTGGCCCTCGGCAAGGCTTGATGCCCCGAAAGTGCGCTGGATGATTTGCTGGTTCGTGCACCAGTAGAAAAGATTTAGCAGCGCGACGCCGGTGAAAAGGGTTGAGAAAGGAACCTCGGAGCCTTCCGCTCCCATCGAGTTCATTCGATCCGGTTGGCCTGCCTTGAGCGCTTCCCATCCGGCCACGATGCCTTGGCTATTGCCCAATGCATTGAGTGCGTAGTAGCCAACAAGCAAACCGCCGATCAGCAGACCCACCCCGTTTATCGTATCCAGCACAGCGAGAGTGCGCAGCCCACCGAATCGCGCATAGAGCATTCCCATGACACCGATTAGGACCACTGTGCCTGCCAAGAGAGTGGTGTATTCCTTGATGCCGGTTAAAGCCTGAAGGTCGATCATGCTAATCAAGCCGACGGCTCCTGTATAAAGGATGAGCGGGATGAGCAGGAATGTGTAAGCCAGGAGGAAAATCGTGTTTGCGATGCTCTGTGCGGTTCTATCAAAGCGCTTTTCCAAGAACTGGGGCACTGTGGTGATCCCGGTGCGCAGGAAGCGCGGCAGGAAAAACAGCGCCATCAGCACCAGCGCAATGACAGCCACCACCTCCCAAGCCATGACGCTGAGGCCATGCGCGTAGGCAGATCCATTGAGGCCGACCATCTGTTCGGTCGAGAGATTCGTGAGCAGTAGCGAACCGGCGATGATTGGGAATGTCAGCGAGCGCCCCCCGAGGAAAAAGCCTTCGGAACTTTGGTTCTCATCCTTGCGGGTGAAAAACCAAGTGAGACCCGAGGCAAGGGCGGTGAATAGCAGGAATGAAATAATTGTCATTGAGGGTTGTAGATTAGGGGGTTTTACATCGCCGATTCCCGCATTAGCGGACGGAGAAGAGGGTGGTGCAGTGGGGGATTAAACTGAAAATGAAGCTCGGTTTTCCCATGGGTTTCATAATGTTTTTTCGACCTCAATGAGGTGGAAGATGGTGTCCTCGCCTGATTCATAATTCAGCACGATTTCGGAAACTTCCGGCAAGGTGACCGTCTTGGTTTTCCACTCGCCGCTGTTGCTGTTCTCAATGCGGGTTCCCTCTTTTCCGGGAACCTCGAGCGACCATACTCCTGTGCCCTTATCGAGGTAAGTGACGGTCACCTTCGCCATCTTGGAATTAAACGCCGGATCAAGCTGGAAGCGCATTTGCTTCTTGCCGGACTCATGCTCAAAAGCGCGACCGAAGCGGCCATAGATGGTTTCGTCGATATTCCACCGACCGACATCGCCGGAGCCCGGGTCGATCTGCTTCAGGAAACGGGAGTAGTTCCCCGGCACGGTGCCCCAGCCCACATCGTTGGGCCCTGTGGCCTTGCGGTTGATCATGCCGCCGCCAGTCGCCTTTTGTGGATCGTCCATGCGTGCGCCGTAAGCGGCATGGTCTTGAGCGATTTTGAGGTAACGCTCGGCATCCTTTTTGTTCTCCGGCTTGCCGCCGAATTTCGTGGCGGGGAAGCGGTCGAAGTCGGAGGCGTCGAGCCCGTCGCGCAGAGCGCAGAACGCGGCGGGTGCGGTCGAGGCGTTCCTGTGGCCGGCATATTTATTAAAGAAAACCAAGGCGGGCCAATTGGCTTTGTCTTTCAACGCCTTGGTGGGAACATTCCAAATGTCCAACCGACCGTGCGAGGCAAAGAGGCCCGACCAGTAGAGGGCTTGTGGAATATTGCGGTTCGACCAGCCCATTTCAAACAATTCGCCATCCATTTCCCCGCGCATGAGAACCCATTTCCCGCGTTTATTTGCTTCGGATTCGATGGCAGCGTGCTTGGCCAGCCGCTTGTCATTGTCACTGACCAGGTAGCCGTGACTGAACATTCCTTGCTTTAAGGCAATGACTTGCATGTTATCAAGGAGCCACTGGGATTCCTCACTGCCATTGGCATCAGCATTCACCAGGATGGGCATGCCAGGCATCGCCTTCTGGTAGCGAGCCCACGCTTCGAGACGAAAATCGTTCCAGTCCTCATCCGAAATATCCTGCTTTTTATCGAGTGGCTTTCCTTTCCAGGGCTGTCCATCACCCGTGGAGCCTTCGGCACATTGGACCATGACAATGCGCTCGCGCAGAGCGGGTGGCAACGAATTGATGTAGCTCCCAAAAGCGTCGATGAGCCCGAAAAATGCCTTTTTGTATTCCGGGTGGAGGTAGGTGGGATATTTGCTCTGTTTATTGGTTTTCTGACCCAAAGCATTGACCTCCCTATCGGTGGTGACAACGGGCACGCCTTTCGAGTAAATCCACTCAGGCGCATCCGGCCCCACCCAGATCATCAGCGTCACAAAGAGCCCATCCGCATGCGCGGCTTCGAGGGGTTTGCCGATTTTTTCCTCGAACGCGTATTTTCCCGGCGTTGGTTCTAGGTCATCCCACTTGAGAATGAGCGGCACACTGCGGAGTTCCGGACACTCGGCACGAGAGATGTCGCCTGGCTTCCATCCCGCCCAACTGGATATACCAAAGCCCGGGTTCACCTCTGCCTCCACTCCGACCACCGAAAAGGCCAGCACGCCTATAAATGTCAATTTTTTTATCATAAAATTCTTCGGAAGAAACAAATGCAAAACGAATTGACGCCTACAGACTTGAGTCTACTCATCATCTTCCACCTCCTTGTCTTTGTCTTTGTTCTTGCCCTTGTCCTTACCCTTGCCCTTGGCCATTTTCTTTTTGTCGGCTCCAGAAAGTTTGTTGCTGGGCGCATCTGGTTCATCATGGGTGGGCAGATACTTTTTGAAGAGGGCAATGATCTCTTGGGACTCGGGATTTGCGGCCAAGTTTGTGTGCTCAAGCGGATCGACGGAGTGGTCATAGAGCTCCTCGGCTCCGTCGGCTTTGCCTCCATACCAGGTGTAGCGATAGCGGCCATCGGTGAGGGAGTGGTTTTTGTATTGATAGGTGGTCAGGGTCGGGACATTCCACTCCATGGAAGGATTCTTGAGCAGCGGGGCGAAGCTGCGGCCTTCATTTTCCGCATTGGGTGGCAGCCCGCACAACTCGACGAGCGTGGGATACATATCGAGCAAGTTGACCACGCCTTCGCATTTGAAGTCGGGTTTCGTGATACCGGGAACGCTAATCAGCAGCGGCACGCGGCACGATTCCTCCCAGAGATCTGTCTTGCCGTATTTCATCTTTTCGCTGAGATGCCAGCCGTGGTCCCCCCAGAGCATGATAATGGTGTTATCGGCATACTTGCTCTTGGCCAGCGCGTCAAAGACCACGCCGAGGCAGTAATCGACATAGCTGATATTTGCGAGATACGCTTGCTGCGCCTCGAGATGGAGATTGGCCTTGTCGGCGGCTTTAAAACGAGGATCCGGACGAAAAATCGGATCACCTTTTTTGCCAACGATGTCTTTCAGGTCGTCGCGCACGATGTCGACGGGCTTCAATTTATCGAGCGGATAGAGATCGAAAAACTGCTGCGGAACCTCCCAAGGCAGATGGGGTTTGGAGAGTCCGAGGGCGAGGAAAAACGGCTTCCCCTCAAAATCACGCTGGAGCTGATCGGCGGCCCATTTGCAGGCTATGTAGTCCTTGGTCTTTTCCACCGGAGCTTTCACGGCTCCCCATCGAAACTCCTCGCCTTTTTCATCACCCTCCTCCGCCGGGGGACTCTTCTTCCAGAGCATACCGCCCTTTCCACCCGGAGAGGGTGCTGCGAATTCGTCGAACGCCCATTGACCTTGGTCCAAGCCGTCTTCCGTCGGGTGTTTGTGGAAAATTTTCCCGGTGGAGAGAGCGTGATAGCCGTGCTGGCTGAAGTATTGCGGCAGGGTGGCGACATCCTTCGTCAGGGGCGCAAACTTCATATTCTCTCTATTCCCGTAAATTCCGGTCGAAGAAGCCCGCTTGCCGCTGAGCAGAGCTGATCGGGAGGGACCGCAAACTGTGGAGGGCGCGTAGGCTTTATTCATCACCGTCGCCTGCTGCTTGGCCAAGCGATCCATGTTGGGGGTGATCACCTGCGGGTTGCCGCCGAAGCAGCCGACCCAATCGTTGAGATCGTCGATGGCGATAAACAAGACATTGAATCCCTTGCTTTGATATTCCGCGGCCTCATCAAGCTCTGCCTTCCCGGGGGCGGTCGGCTTGGCTTTTTGAACTGGCTGGTTGGACTCGGTGGCAGCGCCGATTGCAACCAACGGCGTGAGGAGCAGGGCGGCGTGGATGAATGGCAAGGCGCTGCGGCCGGACAACCCGAGTGGGCTGAAGGCTCCCGCCAGCGAAGTGGGTAGAAGATTTTTGATTTTCATGAGTTGGTTGATGTTTTGATGCGATCGGCAGGCGGCTTAGGATTTGGGTTGGGGCGACACTGTTGGCGAGCTCTTGATGGTTTCGAGTTCCTCAGCCAATTCGGCGGCTTTCTCAGGATTTTTCTCGATGATGTTTTCCTTCTCGTTCGGATCGGCCGCGAGATTGAAGAGCATTGGACTGGGGATGGTTGCGGCCGCGAAGCGCTCGTCTTCGGCGTTAGCTCCGCTACCCATGCCACCCGCACCCGCCGAGGCGGGGATGTATTTCCAGTCGCCCTTGCGAAGTGCGAGTCCACCGATGCCGTGCAGGACGGTGTGGTCGCGGAGGTTTTTCTTCGTAGTGCCAAGAAGGACGGCCGACAAATCCAGACTGTCCGGGGCGACAGACGCAGGAAAGTCCTTGCCAACAATTTTCGCCAAGGTGGCGTAGCAATCTACCAGGCTGATCATTTGATCGCTGACCCGCGGCTTGATCTGCCCCGGCCAGCGAGCAATGAAGGGAACGCGACAGCCACCTTCGAAAACGAGATACTTCGAGCCGCGCAGTTCTCCTGCAGGTTGGTGGCCATTCAAGTCCTCGACCGAGCGATCGAAATACCCATCAAAAAGAATCGGGCCATTGTCGCTGGAGAAGATAATGATGGTGTTCTTTGCCAGATCGAGGCGGTCGAGCGTCTTCATGATTTCGCCAACCTGCCAGTCCACTTGATGGATCACATCGCCTCGCACGCCGCTCTCGCTTGTGCCAACAAAAGGCGGCTCGGCCACGCGCGGCACATGCGGCTCGAAAAGGCCTATACTGAGAAAAAATGGCTCATCCTTGTGGCGCTCGATGTATTCCACCGATTTGGCGACAACGGTGCTGGCAAGTTCCTCGTCTTTGAACCTCGCCGAGTGACCGCCTTTCATATATCCGATGCGGCTGATGCCATTGATGATCGTGCAGGAATGCTGCTTGTCCGCGCCCTGTATGAGCAGATCTGGTCGTTCCAGACCAGTTGGCTCTTCGCTGATGTTGTTGATGTAGCTGACGATGATCGGGTCGGCGGGATCGAGGTTTGGGACTTTGTGATTTTCAACCCACACGCTCGGCACGCGGTCGACGGTGGCCGGGATGATGTGGGAATAATCGAAACCGATCTCGAGCGGGCCGGGTTTGACCTCGCCATTGAAATCGAGCTTCGTCTTGCCGTCGCCCAGGCCAAGATGCCATTTGCCGATCACAGCGGTGTGGTAACCATCTTGGCGCAGCAGCGCTGGCAGCGTGAGGCGACCCGGCTCGATGCAAAGGGGCGCGTCGCCGTCGAGGATGGTATTGACTTTCGCTTTTTGCCGCCAAGCGTATTCACCGGTGAGCATCGAGTAGCGGGACGGGGTGCAAGTGGCAGACGGCGCATAGCCCTGCGTGAAGCGGACGCCTTCCGCCGCCAACCGGTCAAGGTTTGGAGTTTTGATTTTCGTCGCCCCAGCACAACTCATGTCGCCCGGCCCAAGGTCGTCGGCAAGAATGATGATGATATTGGGTTTGGGCTCGGATTTGGAAACTGCTGGAGCGGATAGCGCAACAAGCGGTGCGAGCAGTAGGGTGCTGAGGAAAATAAGGGGCTTTTTCATTTATTTTTTGTCCGGTTGGGAACCCTCATTTTCCTCGTTCAACATCTCGGGAACCGATTTCGCTTTCTTCTTCTTTTTTTGGGGCTTTTGCGTGTCCTTCTGGGATTGTTCCGGCGCGTCGTAGTAAGGAGAAGGCGTGTGTTGGGTCGCCATGGCGGCTTCGATTTTACTGACGATTTCGGGATGCGCGGCGGCAAGGTTTGTTGTTTCTGCGGGATCGGCCTTGAGGTCGTAGAGTTCCAGCGGCGCCTTCGTGCCAAGCCGGTAGCCTTTCCAGTCGCCCAAGCGTGCCGATTGTTGGAAATAGGGCTCGTAGATTTCAAAATAAAGCGCGTCGTGCAGCTTTGATTGTTCCTTGCCAAGCAATGTGGGCAGAATGGAGATCCCGTCCGTGCCGGAAGGTGCTGGAGCGCCAAGCACATCCGCCGCCGTCGGCAGAAAATCCACAAACGAGGTCACCAGATCGCTGGTCGTGCCGGGCTGAATCTTGCCCGGCCAACTGGCGATAAACGGCGTGCGGATGCCGCCTTCGTAGAGCGACCTCTTGTAACCACGCAACCCGCCGGTGCTGCCGAGTTGCTCAATGCATTCTTTGTTGGCGCCGTTATCGGAACTAAAGAAGACCAGTGTGTCGTCCGCGATGCCCAGCTCTTGGAGCTTTTGCATCAAGCGGCCGACATCCTTGTCCGCGAGTGCGACCATGGCCGCGTAATTCTTCATCTCCTCCGGCCAAGGCTTGTCTGAGAATGGGGTATTGTCGGGGATCACCCATTCATCGTGGGGTGGTGTCCACGCTGCGTAGCAAAAGAACGGGCGATCCTTGTTTTCCTCGATGAACTTGAGTGTCTCTTCGACGATGTGTGTGTGCGAGTAGTCCTGCCATGTGTGGTTACCCGATTGCTGGTAGGGCACCTTGGCACTGTTGCGAACCAGATAGTCGGTGTAATATTCGTGCGCATGCACTTGGTCGTAGTAACCGAAGAACACATCAAAGCCCAAATTCTCCGGCACACCAGTCGTGCCGGGATTGCCCAACCCCCATTTGCCGAATCCGCCGGTCGCGTAACCGGCGTCATGCAGCAACCGGGCCACGGTTGGTTGCTCGGCCGGGAGTGAGAGCAGACCGACCTTGCTTTTGTTCGCGCGGCGCAGCACATGTCCCGTGTGCTGGCCGGTCATGAGCACACAACGCGATGGTGCACAGACAGCGCTGCCGCTGTAAGCGCTGTTGAATTTCATTCCCTCCGCCGCGAGCCGGTCGATGTTGGGCGTGAGGCCGTATTTGCAGCCATAGGCCGATATATCACCAACCCCCGCGTCGTCGAGGAGGATGAAAATGATGTTGGGTTTCTTATCCACCTGTGGCGACGATTCAGCGGCTGGCGATGTGACTGGCAGCAATCCGAGGATGGCTGCAAAGAGCGGGAAGTGTTTCTTGATAGGGTTCATAATCGTGTTTTTTATTCTTCTTTATTCTTCTCGATCTTCTCGCCGCGCATGATCCGGCTGTAGAAATTTCGCTTGGATTCATTGCCGTAGGGGTATTCGTCGTAGACTTGGCCCTTGCCCAACACGCGCGGATCCTCCTCGTGCTTGAGTTCCTCGAAAAGTTGCGTTTTCAAGGCGGCAAACGAAACCGTTGAGGCAAGGTTCTTCATGCAATCCGGATCACTTTTGAGATCAAACAACTGGTCGGCCGGCAGTTTGCCAAACGAGGCGGCAAAGAAGTGCTTTTGGTCGGGCGTGCTCTCCGTTGCGAGCACCGCCGTCTTGGTCGGGCTGTCGTCGGTATCCTTGTAGCCTGTCTCCACCACGCCCCCGGGCCAGCGGTCGGTCTCGAAGTTGTGCAAATACAGCATCCCGTCCTTGACAATGCCGCGGATCGGATACCCTTCGTCATTCGGTCGACCGACATCGTTTCGTTCCTTGCCGATGAGAACATGGTCGCGCTCTGGAATGATGCGGCCGGATTGGTCCGACTTGAAAATCTCCGTGAGACTCCGGCCTGTGATCGCTGCCATGCCGCTCTGGCTTTGTTCAATGCGGGCGACCTCGAGGAAGGTGGGGGCGAGATCAATGAAGCTCACATAGTCGTCCACCACCCTGCCCGGCTTGGCGATGCCTTGTGGCCACATGATGGCTAGCGGCAGGTGGTTGGATTCCTCGTAGGCGTATCCCTTGCAATGCGGAAACGGCATGCCGTTGTCGGAGGTCACCACCACGATTGTGTTTTCGAGCAGTCCGCGCTGTTCCAACTCCGCGAGCATGCGACCCAGATGGAGATCGAAATTTTCCACCTCCCACGCGTAATCGAGCATGTCGTTGCGCACCTCCTCGGTATCCGGCCAGCTGGCAGGCACGCGATCGATGTCGGAGGTCTTTTTGCCGCCCTTGACCACACCGGATCCATATTCGTAGGAGCGATGCGGCTCGCGGGAGCCATACCAGAAGGACCAAGGCTCACCCTTGGGAACGGCATCCAGGAAATCATCAAAATTTCCCGCATAATCGGCTCCCGATATGCCTTTGGTCGGCTTAGCAGGAAGTTTCTTTTTATCAAAGGACTTGCCAGTCATCTCACGATCTTGGCCGGCGGCATTCTTGGCGATGCCCGGCCCCCAGCCTTTGCCGGTCATTCCGACAAAGTAACCCTGCTCGCCTAGCGCCTCCTGGTAGGATTTGAACTCCGGTGGGAAAATGGACCAGTGGTTGCCCGCCTCCTTGAGTTGCCAGGGATTGCGGCCGGTGATGACACTTGCACGCGAGGGGGAGCATTTGCCGTTTGGCGTGTAAGCCTGGGTGAAAAGGATGCCGTCGCGGGCCACGCGATCCATGGCCGGCGTCTTGACCCATTGGCAGCCGTAAACTCCCGCATGCCCAAACGACCAATCGTCCGCAATCGCAAAGAGGATGTTGGGTTTCGCTGAGGACTTCTCCCCTTCAGCGAACGCCAGAAAAACCGGACCAGCCACAAAAAATGCGGCTATTGTCATAAGTCTGATTTTTATCTGAAAATTCATTTTCAACCGAGTGTCTGAATTCCTGGCGCCTTGCGGACCGTCGAGCAGGATTGGCAGGGATAGTGGCAAAAAGGGTGGGCGCACTTTGATTCAGCAAAGGGATGAGCTGTATGACGAAAAAAAGCCCCTCACCGAAAAATGATTTTCCAGCTCAGGCCGGCGGCGGCAGCAGGAAACCGGTGGGGAGTCTGTGCTCTGGCTTTATTGGCCAGTTGTTTCATCCCGAGGCGAAAAGAAAGGATGTTTTCAAGGGTATTCGATCTCGACCCTGTAAAACCTTCTTGCTCCGGCGGCCGTGGCATCAAGGACGCTACGCTCGTTGCCGAGATCGCTTGAAGTGCTTCCGCTCACTGTCGTCCACGATCCCGGGGCCAAGGAATCACTGCTTTTCAGAGTGTAGATGCGCCCGCTGACGATCGGCTTGAAGGTGATGACCATTTGGTTCACTGGGTCTGAAACGGGAGTGATCCTCAGTGTAAAAACCGAGCTGGCATTCTTTGGATCAAGGCCGGCGATGAACTCGAAATAGTTCGCGTTCCCATCGCCATCACTGTCCTCTTGCGACGATTCAACGAGGTTATATTGCGCGGCCCATGCGGTATACGCCGAGACCACCGAAATATTCACGGCAGCGCTCGTCGAGCCGCCCGTGTTGGTGGCGGTGATGGTGTAGTTTGCAGCGGCAGAAAGCGCCGTCGGCGTGCCGCTGATGGCACCGGTAGAAGTATTTAGCGTGAGGCCTGTTGGCAGCGCGGGCGAGACCGCGTAGGAGACCACGGCTCCACCGCTACTGTTCGGCGTATTGTCCGGAATCGTCGTGTCCTTGGTGTAGGTCGCGGGATTGCTGGCGTAGCTGAGGGAGGCGGGAGGGGCTGGCGGCGCGGTGATCTCCAGTGACAGTCTCCATCCTCCGCTGATGCTGCCGGTGTTGCTTGCGCGGTCATCCATCACATAGAGGCTCCAGGTGCCCGCGGGATTCGTTTCGTTGAAAACAGACAAGGTCGAGCCATACGGCGCAGCAGGAGCCGAGGCTGAGAATGTATCGGAAGCTGTCCCGCTGTCTGTGGGTTTGTAGGTTCCGGTAGTAATGGACACCGCACCGGTCGGCAGGAAAATTGCGGCTGCATCATCGAATGTTAGACTCACATTTGCTACAGACACACCTCCGCCAACATCCGACATCAGCAGCACCTTCTGCCCCAGTGGCCCGACTAGTAGAATGTCCAAATCGTTTTGCCGTGCGTGTGTGAGGCCATAAATCGTGACCGTGACCTTGGTGATTGTTCCGGCCGTTGATGGAACAACGATCGCGGATGGATAGGGCGAGGCCGCTGCAAGGTCATTGATCGTGATTGAGGCGGGGTTGTGGAAGCCTTCTTCGACTGCGATGTTCAGCTGGGCAGTCGTCGAGCCGCCCGTGTTGGTGGCGGTGATGGTGTAGGCGGCCGTGTCAGAAAGTGCCGTCGGCGTGCCACTGATGATTCCCGTGGTGGTGTCCAGCGTTAGACCAACCGGTAGCGGGGGCGAGACCGCATAGGAAACCACGGCTCCACCACTGTTGGTGGGAGCATTCAAAGTGATCGCCTGACCTTTGCTATAGGTTGCGGGATTGCTGGAATAGGTCAGTGCGGAGGGGGCGATATCGATGACCGTGATATTGAGTAAGGTGGGGGTCGAACCGTCGGTGTTGGTGGCGGTGATGGTGTAGTTGGCAGTGGCAGCCACTGCCGTCGGTGTGCCGCTGATGACGCCGGTGGTGCTGTTCAGCCTCAAGCCGTTTGGCAATTTGGGCGTGGCCACATACCTCATCACGCCACCGCCACTGCTGGACGGGGAAAGATTGTTGATCGCCGTGCCCTGGGTGTAAACGGGAGGGCTGGAATAGCTGAGCCCCGAAGGTGGATTGGGGCCGGGCGCGGTGACATCGATCAGGAGGATCGCCGTGTCCGCGCCACCGGGGCTACTGACCTGCACCGTCCATCGGTTGAGGCCCAGATCGGTAAGCTGCGGTGTTCCAGAAAGCGTCCCGTCGGCGGCGATGCCCAGCCAGGCGGGGCCGGAAACCTTGGAGAAGGTCAGCGGTAGCGCGTTTGGATCGCTGGCATTTCCCGAGAGAGTGCCCGAGTAGACCCCATTGATCGGGGCGGCGGTCTTGCCGATCGGATCGCTGCTGAAGAGGGGCGCGCTGCTTGGGGTGGTGCCCGAAGCGGGAGCAAATGTGGCCGTGACCCGCGAGTCTTTAGTTGGGAAAAGAAACGGGCGGGCGTTGGTTCCGGTTAACGCGCCGCTCCATCCGGTGAATTCCCATCCCGGAGCAGGAGTCACAGTCAATTCCAAGCGCTGGCTCTCGGCGAATTCGTCACCGACGACCGGCGAGTAGGTTGTGGCGTCCGTGCGGCCGCTGACTGTGCCCATGCCAACGGTGCCGATTTGGACATGCGCCAGCTTGGTCACTTCCAACTTGTGGAAAATATCATCGTCGGAATCCACATTAACCAATATCAGGTCAGCACCGTTTGGGCCGCTGTTTCCGAAGGCCCAGTCCGTGACTGTCGCCGAAGCGGTCTTCCAAGTATTGCTATTGGTCTTCGTGACCGTAAACGCGGTTTTTATGCTCCCCACTGCTTGGTAACGCATCCTGAACTGGCCGGTGCCGCGGTCCAGATAGTCCACGGAAAGCCGCACTGGCTGGCCCACTGTTTGCAGGAGGTTGTCATTGATGTCGAAATACATCGTATTCCTGCTGGTGGCACTGTCGAAACCGCGCGCGAAGCGGTCATACGGATGCGAGTTGGCCGTCAGATTTCCGTTCACGCGCCAGAGTCCCTTGCTGGTCGAGTCCGGGCTGATTTGCGTGATAAATCGTTCGTAGTTCCCAGGCCAGATTTCCCAGCCTGCATCGTTGAAACCCGCCTGAACCTTGCGTTGCGCAACCTGTCCCAAAGTGGCCGCATTCAGGTCGTCCATCTTGGCGCCTTGGCTGGCATAGGCCGCACAGATCGCCGTGTAGCGGGCGGTATTGGCTTTTGTTGCCGGCGATCCATAGGTTGCGGTCGGAAACTTTATGGTATCTTCCGAAGCGAGTCCTTCGTGGAAAATACAAAATCCGCCGCGGGCCGTTGATGGGTCGAGTTCCGCCGCCCAAGTATTAAAAAAATGGGCCGTCGAGACGATGTCATTCGTCGCCGCGTCCTCCAGAACCGAGCCACTCCAATCCCAGATTCCCATGCCGGCATTGAGTTGTTCCACCGCGCACCAATACATGCCCAATTTGAGATTGAGCTGGAAATAGGGGTTTTTCCAAGTCTGATCCATCTCGTTGGCGGAAAAAAATATGAATGAAGTATCCACGGAAAACGCCTTGAACGAGTCCGGCACATTTCTGGATTCCGACAAATGGTGCCCGCGAACCTGTCCGCCATACTTTGCACCGAATCCAGACGATACATTGGCCATGACCCACTCCAGCTCGGTCTGATAAACTGGCGCCTCGATATTCTGGAAGATGAGCGGGATTCGAGATCCCGTGCCGTGCTGAAAGGCTTGGTCATAGACACTAAAAACCCACAGCCTGTAATTCCGCCATTCCTCTTCGCTAATCTGATACTGCGCCGGAACAGAGCTAACATCCGAGCCTTCATACGGTTCTTCGTCCCCCGTGGCGCCGGTATCGACGCGCACGAAAGAAACAATATTCGCCAGATGGGCCGGAACTTCTTCGCGCAGATGTTTACCAAGCGCCCGCACCATTTCTTCAAAGTAGATTTTGAATTCAGGATCAAGATAGTATCCATAAGTATACGAGGGGCATACGATTTTTGGAACGCCTGCATTGAATATCCAGGGCGGCATGGTCGTCCCAGAGACGGGCTGAATCTTGACAAAAAATTTCTGATTCTGATCGTAGGCCAACTGCAAAAGGCTATCCAGCGCTGACCAATCAAAGGTGTTCCGAGCTGGATTGATGGCCGTCCACTCTGCCCCGTATTCCTGGCCTCGGATATAAGGATAAGCGGATACAGAATGCCCGCCTTGTCGATCCCATACGCCATAGGCCTCGCGCGGCAACCCGAACTCGGCGCGGACAGAGGTTGGCAGAGCCAGCGCCAGAGCCAGCGCGCCAAGGAGGAGAAAAGTGATTCTCATGAAGGATGCCGCGTTGACATTTTAGAATTCTATTAAGCCACGGCATGACTTGTGTGACGAAATAGAAAGTTGGTTTTTTGTCTTCCGATTTTCTGAAGCTGGGCGGCCGGGGGCATTTGAGGGGAGTTATTTGCGGACGACTTCAACCATATGCACGGTCAGATCGGCTCCGAGCGCGCGCAGGCTCACATGCGCACTGGCGTCGGTTTTTGGGAAAACTGGGCTGGTCAGTTCCCACGCGACGGTTTTCCAGCGGCCGGAATCGCTGCATTGAGCGTGAAAAGTTTGGCCGTCGGCTTGAACCTCGAACGCACCAGTGCCGCGATCGAGATAGGTGACGCGGAGTTCGGCGGCTTGAGTGGTGAGGCTCGCGGCGAAGCGCTCGTCGAGCACGAGTTGCATCGTCTGGTCGCATGGCAACAGGCGCGCCCAAGCTCCAAAACGCTGGTCATCCGGGCCGGCGTTCTTCACCTCACGAGTGTGATCGGGCAGGCGTTGCATGAGGAAGGTGTAATCGCCCTTGAGGGTGTCGCCCTCGCGAAAGGCGACCCAGGCACCGGGCGCAGCCTGCGGAGCGGCGTGATGGCCCGCGTATTTGGCGGCAAAACGAAACGCCGCGTCGAACTCGTCTTGGAACACGGCGGCATCGATGGTGTCGGCTTTGCCGATTCGGTAGCGTCCGCTGCGAGCCACTTCGAGATCTCTGGCGTAACATGCGATAAAGGAGACGCCACAATGCAGGTCGCAGAGCAGTCGCCAGTAGTTCCACTGCGGCGGGCTGCACCAACGCGGATCGGTCTTGCCGCCGTGATGACCCCAGGCGCTGGCCCACGGCTCGGCATACGCGAGCGTTTTGCCAGTGCGAGAATCATCGAGAAACGCCTGGTATTGTCTCTCGCCGTTCGGCCGTGGATTTATCTCGCTGCTGGTGTGGAACCAGCACAGACGCCCCGTGTTGAAATCCTGCTCAAATGACTGGCGCAGCGCGGGCTCAATGTTATTGCGGACAAATACGCGCGTGTCCGGCGTGAACTCCTTCACGAAAGCCTCCAACACGCGACTTTGATACGCCCTGCCCAGCGCCTGCGTGAAGGGTTCCCCGGCCTTCGCTCCTGCTGGCACTCTCCATTGCGACAGGGCGATCTTGTCACGGGGCACATGCCAGTGCTCGGTGCCGATGGCGTTGAAATTCTGCCGCACACCGAGCACCGATGCGCGGTAGGGCGACTGTTTCAGAAACACTGCATAGGCCGCCAGGAAATGGAGATACGCCCGCTCGAACACCGGATGCCAATACATGAGCGTCCCCCGCGCGTCGCGCACCTGCGTGCTCAACGGCTCCGGCAAAGAGGGCACATGGTCGAACAACCACGCCGGCTTGTCGTTTCCGTTGACTTGCACCGTAAACATCCGCTGCTGATCGTGCAACTTTTTCATCTGCGCCGCCAGTCGGCTGAAGTCATACTGGCCTTCCGCTTTTTCCAAGTCGGCCCACTGCACGACCACCTGACCTCCGGTAATGTAGGGCAATTCCAGCACCTCTGGCGTGCGTTCATACCAGACTGCATAGAGACCACGGTGAATGGGAGGCGACGCCGACACGCTCACAACCGGGTCCGCAGGGTGCAGCCCGGCCGACGGCGGGAGCGGCGTCTCGGCGGGAGCCTCAAAGAGACTCCCGGCCAGAAGCGCAGCGGCGAGGGAGATCAATTTTTGCCACATTTTCATTTTATAATTTCGACCATGTGGAAGACAGCGTATTCATCATCCTCACTACCAAGGAGAAATCGCTCTCAAGGGGCCCTTTGTTGGCAAACGCTTCGTCGGCCATGGTGATGCTTTTGCCCACCCTACGCATTGAGACTCGCAACAAGCGAAAGCCATGCGAGAGGAAGCCCGGCAAGCCGGGAAGAGAATAGGTTCATTGATGCTTAAAAAGGAATTTCCCACCGATGGATCGATGCAGACGGATTGATTATGGATTCACCGGCACAGGCCAGGAGGACCAGGTCGAACCGGTGGCTTGGCGGATGTAAAGGCCGACGCCAGCGGGAATGGTCGGCACGGTGGTTTGCGCTGTCGTTCCCGAATACCACCGGCCTTCCACACTGTGGAACCAATAGGACTTCTGCACCGTGCGGCCGTCGTTCACCACGATGTAGTCCGAGGCCGTTTGCGTCGTGCCTGCCAGGAAGTTGCCGGGGGCCAGGCCGGGATTGAACCCGAGGTCGCTCAACAGACTCGAACGCGAGCGCAGCGGGCTCACCAATGACCATTTGCCCGCGCCGCTCGGCGTGGCGGTGAAGGTGCCGGGATGAGCGAACACCGGGCCCGAGAGGACCACATACTTTTTGAGCGTGGTGGACGGATTGCGGAGCGTGAAGGCCGTTCCCGCCGGAATCGCAAGGCTACCCGCCGGGGTGCTTGTTCCCTGAATCCACGCGTTCGATGTCGAACTGCGGAAGACCATCGGCCCCCATGCGCCGGTTGCCATGAGCATCCGGATTTGCGTGGCGTTGGTGGAGGTTGTCGAGGCGGTCAGGCCGGCTTCGTTGTTGGCTCCGAAGATTCCTTCCACCGTGAAGTTGCCCGGATGCGCGGCCAGGCCCGCATAGTGCGTGACTCCCGGGTTGATGCGGATGAGTTGCACGACCTGTCGATCGGACCACGGGCCGGTGAAGGTCGAATGCACCGAGCGAACGCGGAAGAAGTTTACCGTGTTGTCGGCCAGCACGAATGTCGCTTCGGCTGCCGTGCCGTTGGTGGTGAGTGCTCCAGCCATCGTCACATTCAGCGAGGATTGCACTTCGTAACCCGATGCGTTTGGAACTGTGTTCCAGCGAACTGTCACCGTGCCGTTGCCTTCGTTCACCGGGCGAACGAAAGCCGGCGCCGTGGACACCAGAATATTTCCGGACACATACTGGATGGCATAGTTCGAGGCGTTGCCCGATGTGAACACTGCGGCGGAGGGAACCGCCTGCCCGATGTAGAGTCCATTTGCGCTCGCGGCGGTGGCTCCCTCGCCGTAGGTCATGGTCACGCTGGCGATCGATTCTCCCGTAAGTAGGCCGCTGGAAACGAACGCTGTCGATCCCGGCCCGCTCTGAAGCGTTACGCCCAAGTTTTTCGTCACATCGTTCGCCGTCACTGTGAGTGCCCGGGCGGTGATGTTGGCCGTGATTCCGCTCGGTGAGGTCAGCGAGTAGTTCGAGGCACGCGTTCCCGCGAGTTCGTAACCGGTGGCGTTCACGGGCTTGTTCGCGCCGATGGAGGGGTCTTGGAAGGCGATGACCGGCGTTCCACCCGCCATCACATTGTCGGTGCCCACGCGTCCGTTCACTGTTGCAACCGCTGAGGCGCTGGATGCGCCGTCGTAGGATTTGTCGAGCCCTAAGAGCGAGAGGGTGACCGGTTTCGGTGTGATTGTGAAATTCGCCGTGGCGTAGCCGGGCTTGGTGACCGTGCTCGAGACGGCGGTCAGCGTGTAGTCGCCAACATACAACGGAGCGCTTGTCCCGTAATACACCGTGCTATTTCGTCCGGTGTAGTAGTAGATCCAGGCGGTGACTCCGCTGGTCGCGGCGATGAGGGTTTTGCGCACCCCGTCATAGACCAGACTGGCCGGGGCCGTGAAATTCACACCCGCGAGCGGCGTGCCCACCGTCACCACCAGTCGCGCCAGCGCGGCGGCGTTCCAGTTTGCGTCGCCGGGTTGCGCTGCGGTGATCACCGCAACGCCGGGCAGCAGGGCGGAGAGTGTGCCGTTGCCCACCGAGACGATCGTTGCGTTCGAACTCGTGTAGGTGATCGGAAGGCCCGAGTTCACCGTGCCGGTGGTTGCGAAGGTTTGGCCAGCGGAGCGGTTCACGGTTCCTCCGAAGCTCGTGATGGTTTGCGCGCCCTTGGCGACCGTGAAGGTCGCGGTGCGGGATCCGTTGCCGCCGTTGTTCGTGGCGGTGACTGTGAAGTTGCCCGTGCCTGCGGCCGAAGGCGTGCCCGAGATCACTCCGGTGGTGGCGTTCAGGCTCAACCCGCCTGGAAGCGCTCCGGTGGTCACGGTGTAGAGATCGGGAGATTTGGTGGCGTTCACTGTTTGGGTGAAGGCCACGCCGACCGTTCCGTTGAGCGTGAATGCCGAAATCGCGGGCTTGGATTTCAGCGTGGTGAACGATTGCTGTGCGCTGAAGCCCGTTCCGGCGGAATTCCGCGCGAACGCCTTGAAGTAATAAGTCGTGTTCGGCAGCAGTCCGGTGGCGTTCAGGCTGAAGGCTCCGGTTGTGAAGTTGCCCAAGGCTGCGGTCTTCGTGCCGGTGCCATCGTCGAATCCACTTGTTGTGCTGTGGTAGAATCCGCGCTCCAACACGGAGGCTCCCCCGGTCGCGACCACATTGCCATTGAAGGCCGCCGAGGTTGTTCCCGCCGTTGCCGACGGGGTTTGCACCGTGGGCAGGCCGGCTCCGATGGTCAGGGTTTGGGAGACATTTGGCGCGGGCAGGTGGTTGGAATCACCGCCTTGGCTGGCGGTGATCACCGTCGGTCCCATCGCCACCGGTGTGAGCACATTGCCGAACACCGTCGCCACGGCCGGATTCGAGCTTGTGTAGGTGACCGTCAAATTCGATGTCGCGGTTGCGTTCAGCGTGAACCCGGGATCGGTAACCTTCCTCGGGGACAATGCTCCGAACGAGATCGTCTGCGAAGTCCGCAGCGTGGTGAACGATTGCTCGGCTCCGTAGGATGTCCCGACGGAATTTCTCGCGAACGCCTTGTAATAATAGGTCGTATTCACCAGCAATCCCGTGGCGTTCTGGCTGAACGCTCCGGCCGTAAAGTTGCCGGTCAGCGAAATCTTCGTGCCGGTTCCGTCTGCGAATCCACTGGCCACGCTGCGGAAGAACCCGCGCTCGAGCACCGTTGTCCCGCCGGTCGAAACAATTTGGCCGTTGAGAGTGGCAGCGTTGGCTCCGATGGGGCTGGCGTTGCCGGTGGTGACTGTCGGTGCGATCGACGAAACGGTCAGCGCCCGAGCGGAGTTCGGCGCGGGGAGGTAATTCGCGCTACCGCCTTGCATTGCAGTGAGCGTTGAGGTTCCGGGCGCAAGGAGTGTGACCAAATTGCCGCTTACCGTCGCGACGGTCGTGTTTGAACTCGTGTATTCGAGAGGCAGACCAACGCTCGAGGTGGCGTTGAGCGAAACCGTGCCCTCCCTGAGCGAGCGGGCTCCCACCACTGGGAAGGTGATGGTTTGATTGGCGCGATTGACCGTCAGAATCTGACCCACCGGAGCGGCGGCGTTGTAGAGATCGTTGCCCGACTGCGTCGCGGTGATGGTGGTGTTTCCTGCCGCAAAAACCGTGACCATGTTGCCGCTCACGGTGGCAACGGCGGGATTCGAACTGCTCAAGGAAAGAGGAAGGCGCGATGTGGCACCCGCGCCGATCGCAAAAGCCGGCGAGCCATAAACCACAGGCGCGGGGGCCTTGAAGTTGATGGTCTGGTTGCCTTTCACCACCTGCAGGGTCTGGATCACATTCGGGGCGGCTTTCCAATTGGCATTTCCAGTTTGACGCACGGTGACGGTCACCGTGCCTAGCGCCTTGCCAAGGATGGCGTTTCCGGAAACCCACGCGATCGTTGTGTTCGAACTGATATAGGAGACGGTGAGGTTCGAAGTTGCCGAGCCACCCGGCAGGGAGGACGCGCCGACACCGACTTTGGCCGTGGGCGCAACCCCGAGAATCGTCTGTTCCGCCTTGGCGATCACAAAAATGAACGCCGCCGAGGCTACCCCGCCGGAGTTTGAGGCCGTGATGTTCGACGAGAAGGTTCCCGCCGCCGACGGGGTTCCTGAAACAACGCCCGTCGCGGTATCGAGACTCAGCCCGGGCGGGAGCGCGCCGTTCAGAATGGCGAAGGTCAACGAATCGCCTGAAGCCGAAATCGCATGGATCAATGGAGTTCCAAAGGTGCCGTTGACCGTGGCTCCGGAGATGACCGGTGGGGGGGCCGCTGTGATGTTTGCGGTCAAACCGGTTGGTTGCGCCAGCGAGTAGTTCGATGCGGAGCCGCCAGAGATTGCGAAGCCAGAGACTGAAACGGGTTTATTGATTCCCACGGAGGCATTGGTGAAGGCGAAGGCCGGCGTGCCGCCGAGAGTGACGATGTCGCCGGTTTCCACTCCAACGAGTGTGGCCGTGCCAGTGACGCTGACGGAGGTCGAGCCGTCGAACGATTTGTTCACGCCGCTGAGGCCGGTGATCGTGAGACCTTTCGGCGTGATGGAGAGCGTGCCGGTGGCGGAACCGGTGTAGCCGGATTGGGTGACGGTGGCGTTGACCGAGTAATTGCCGACATTTGTTGGCGCGGCGGGTGAGCCGTTGTAGGTCACGGAGACCGTGCGGCCAGACGGGCTGGTCGTGACGGATACGCTGCGAGCGGCGCGGTTGTAGGCTTGTGAGAGATTGCCGAGCGTGACGGTGGCTAGCACAGGGTTGTGGAAGCCTTCTTCGACTGCGATGTTCAGCTGGGCAGTCGTCGAGCCGTCGGTGTTGGTGGCGGTGATGGTGTAGTTGGCAGTGGCAGCAACTGCCGTCGGTGTGCCGCTGATGACGCCGGTGGTGCTGTTCAGCCTCAAGCCGTTTGGCAATTTGGGCGTGGCCACATACCTCATCACGCCACCGCCACTGCTGGACGGGGAAAGATTGTTGATCGCCGTGCCCTGGGTGTAAACGGGAGGGCTGGAATAGCTGAGCCCCGAAGGTGGATTGGGGCCGGGCGCGGTGACATCGATCAGGAGGATCGCCGTGTCCGCGCCACCGGGGCTACTGACCTGCACCGTCCATCGGTTGAGGCCCAGATCGGTAAGCTGCGGTGTTCCAGAAAGCGTCCCGTCGGCGGCGATGCCCAGCCAGGCGGGGCCGGAAACCTTGGAGAAGGTCAGCGGTAGCGCGTTTGGATCGCTGGCATTTCCCGAGAGAGTGCCCGAGTAGACCCCATTGATCGGGGCGGCGGTCTTGCCGATCGGATCGCTGCTGAAGAGGGGCGCGCTGCTTGGGGTGGTGCCCGAAGCGGGAGCAAATGTGGCCGTGACCCGCGAGTCTTTAGTTGGGAAAAGAAACGGGCGGGCGTTGGTTCCGGTTAACGCGCCGCTCCATCCGGTGAATTCCCATCCCGGAGCAGGAGTCACAGTCAATTCCAAGCGCTGGCTCTCGGCGAATTCGTCACCGACGACCGGCGAGTAGGTTGTGGCGTCCGTGCGGCCGCTGACTGTGCCCATGCCAACGGTGCCGATTTGGACATGCGCCAGCTTGGTCACTTCCAACTTGTGGAAAATATCATCGTCGGAATCCACATTAACCAATATCAGGTCAGCACCGTTTGGGCCGCTGTTTCCGAAGGCCCAGTCCGTGACTGTCGCCGAAGCGGTCTTCCAAGTATTGCTATTGGTCTTCGTGACCGTAAACGCGGTTTTTATGCTCCCCACTGCTTGGTAACGCATCCTGAACTGGCCGGTGCCGCGGTCCAGATAGTCCACGGAAAGCCGCACTGGCTGGCCCACTGTTTGCAGGAGGTTGTCATTGATGTCGAAATACATCGTATTCCTGCTGGTGGCACTGTCGAAACCGCGCGCGAAGCGGTCATACGGATGCGAGTTGGCCGTCAGATTTCCGTTCACGCGCCAGAGTCCCTTGCTGGTCGAGTCCGGGCTGATTTGCGTGATAAATCGTTCGTAGTTCCCAGGCCAGATTTCCCAGCCTGCATCGTTGAAACCCGCCTGAACCTTGCGTTGCGCAACCTGTCCCAAAGTGGCCGCATTCAGGTCGTCCATCTTGGCGCCTTGGCTGGCATAGGCCGCACAGATCGCCGTGTAGCGGGCGGTATTGGCTTTTGTTGCCGGCGATCCATAGGTTGCGGTCGGAAACTTTATGGTATCTTCCGAAGCGAGTCCTTCGTGGAAAATACAAAATCCGCCGCGGGCCGTTGATGGGTCGAGTTCCGCCGCCCAAGTATTAAAAAAATGGGCCGTCGAGACGATGTCATTCGTCGCCGCGTCCTCCAGAACCGAGCCACTCCAATCCCAGATTCCCATGCCGGCATTGAGTTGTTCCACCGCGCACCAATACATGCCCAATTTGAGATTGAGCTGGAAATAGGGGTTTTTCCAAGTCTGATCCATCTCGTTGGCGGAAAAAAATATGAATGAAGTATCCACGGAAAACGCCTTGAACGAGTCCGGCACATTTCTGGATTCCGACAAATGGTGCCCGCGAACCTGTCCGCCATACTTTGCACCGAATCCAGACGATACATTGGCCATGACCCACTCCAGCTCGGTCTGATAAACTGGCGCCTCGATATTCTGGAAGATGAGCGGGATTCGAGATCCCGTGCCGTGCTGAAAGGCTTGGTCATAGACACTAAAAACCCACAGCCTGTAATTCCGCCATTCCTCTTCGCTAATCTGATACTGCGCCGGAACAGAGCTAACATCCGAGCCTTCATACGGTTCTTCGTCCCCCGTGGCGCCGGTATCGACGCGCACGAAAGAAACAATATTCGCCAGATGGGCCGGAACTTCTTCGCGCAGATGTTTACCAAGCGCCCGCACCATTTCTTCAAAGTAGATTTTGAATTCAGGATCAAGATAGTATCCATAAGTATACGAGGGGCATACGATTTTTGGAACGCCTGCATTGAATATCCAGGGCGGCATGGTCGTCCCAGAGACGGGCTGAATCTTGACAAAAAATTTCTGATTCTGATCGTAGGCCAACTGCAAAAGGCTATCCAGCGCTGACCAATCAAAGGTGTTCCGAGCTGGATTGATGGCCGTCCACTCCACCCCGTATTCCTGACCTCGGATGTAGGGATAAGTGGATACAGAATGCCCGCCTTGTCGGTCCCATACGCCATAGGCCTCGCGCGGCAACCCGAACTCGGCGCGGACAGAGGTTGGCAGAGCCAGCACCAGAGCCAGCGCGCCAAGGAGGAGAAAAGTGATTCTCATGAAGGATGCCGCGTTGACATTTTAGAATTCTATTAAGCCACTGCATGACTTGTGTGACGAAAAAGAAAGTAATATGAGCGCAACCGCCAACGGGCGCCATGACTTTCGCCTTCCCGTCATTAAAGTTCCCCCGCTTCGTTGAGTTACCATTTTCGATGCTGAAAACAGGCCCTGTGCTCTCTTGGCAGTGTTGTCGAAATCATCACGTGCGTCCCGAAAAAGTGAGCGGCGCGCTGGAGTCTTCAGGCATGGGCCAGAGACTCACTTGCCCGATTCACCGAGCGTCTTGAGCTGACGATCCGTTACGAGCCAAACGAGGCCGTTCTCCTCGGCCAATTTCTTGGACAGCGCCTGCCGCTCCGGCGTCTTTGGATACTCGATGAGCAGCATGGGCTTCTTCGCCGAAGCCAATGTTTTCAAATGGCTGAGGATTTCATCTGTGTGCGAGGCGGGCTGGAGTTTCTTTCCGTTGGTGAACAAATCCTCGATGCCTTGGGCGCTGATGACCTCAACGAAGTCCTTGTGGGCGGCGAGTTGGGAGCCGTTTTGCGGGATGACGAGCGCGGCGGGATTTTTAGCGCGGGTGCGGACGGCGATCGCTTTCACCCAGTCGACCATGTCGCGGCGATAGGTCTGCTTGGTCTCCGGGTTCATGCGGTCGTCCAAGTAATTGTCGGCTCCCTGCTCATATATCTGGAAGCCGTCTACGATGTCCAGATATACGCCGTCGAAACCGAGCCCCATCGCGTCGTCGATCGCGGCCAGCATAAGCTTTTGCCAGTCGGCGTTCCAATATTTGACCTGATAATTCCCCTTCCACTCCGGGTTCTCGATCCCGAGCCAAGCCGGTGCGGCGGCAGTGCGCTTGCCACCGCTGCCCCACTCGGGCAGCCAATAGGGACGGTAGTCCTCCGCCTCGCCTATGGAAATGTAGGCGAGCACTTTTCGCCCTGCTTCGCCGCTGCGGATCGCGTCGAGATCGGCCCGCTCCCACGGCGTGTCGCCAGCGAAGACCGGATCGAGCACAATCCAATCGCGTCCGCTCTCCTTGAGTTGCGCCACGGCCGCAGATTTTGTTTTTGCGAAGGAATCGGCCTGCAGGATGTAGGCGAACGAGCTGGGGCTTGATCCCGCGCGGGCAAAGTGCGCGAGCGTGAGAATCAAAATAGAGACGAGAAAAGCAAAGGAGGGCATGACGGGGGTTTGACGACTCGTTTTCTGGGTTTATTACTCAAGGGCATGGGGATGAGTGGACTTTGAGACAGAATACACATGGACTTCTTCAGGTTTAATCCGTCCGGTCAGGACGCCATTCTCAAGCTCCAATCCTGATGGCCTATCTGCAAAAAGGGTTGAAAGTGTCCCGCCTGCCGAGTCGGGAATTGCCGTGTGCAGATCTCGCGCGGTGCTTCGGTCGGTGCTGAAGACCACGAGGATTTTCTTCGTGTCGTTTTCCCAAATGAAAACATGGACATGCTCCGCGTTGGACGGGAGGGCGCGGCGGGTGCCCTTGAGGAGAAACGGAGCGAGTTGGTTGATCTCCTTGGACTGCTTCCCGATTTCGTCCCAGAGCGCCGGGGCCTGCTGGTTCAGCGTCACACGGCCGTTGATCAGTGTGCCGTCGTAAAAAGTGTAATACAAGACGCCCTTCACTCCTGCGGCGAGGGCACCATACAGCATATTTCGAGATTCGGAGGGAGTGGGGAAAACGCCCTTTTCCGTCCAACTGAACGATTGAAGGTTGGCGATGGGGACAATGCCCGAGCCTTCGATTTCCGACACCCAGGATTTCAACAATTGGAAACATCGCTCAAGCATCAGTTCATCAGGGAAGTCCGGCTTGTTGTCCACGGGATAGCACTGGATGCCGATCAGGTTGACGCAGCCTTGATAGTCCTTGAATGACCGATACCGCGCCACCTGCGCAGAACCGCCGCTCGCGTAGGTGACGTGACTGGGATCGTGCGCCAGGGCCAGCTCATGGCGTTCCTTGAGAACTTGGGGCGAACAGTAGTTTTTAGAAGTGGTGACATTAAAATCATCGCCGATCTGCCAGGAGATGATGGCAGGATGGTTCTTCATGTGATCGATCAGCGTTCCCAAGGCGGGAAGATAAAGCTCGGCCATGACGCCGATGTCGCGTCGAGCTGCGTCGTCGAGGAGAGTGAAATCCGATTGTCGGCTGGTGGGGTCAAGGGAGGTCTTCAGGATGCGAAGCCCGTTGTCGTGGATGGCGAGCATGTCTTGATCGCGCTCGTCCCCATAGCGTTCGCCGATCCAGGACGTATGGTAGATTCCAAAGGGAAAGATTTCGCTGCCACCGCGCAGCAAGGTGCCGTGAGGGCTGACGGCGGTCGGCAGGGGGGCCGCCACGATGGTCAGTGGCAAAAGAAGGGACAGATAGAGCCGGGCAAGCGTGATGCTGACTCGGAAGAAAGGCCGGGAAAGGCTCATGGGGTGAAGGGGAGAGAGGTTCATCGGGTCGTCATAGCGCCCATTTTTATGACTTCGAAGTCCTTGCCTTTCACGCGGCGAAGCGGAGTGAGTTCGTCAGATACCCAGCGCTCATCGGGTGCGCCGCTGATGAACCAGTCGCCACCGTTGTCGGCAAGGATCATGCCGTGGGTTTTCAATCCCTCGAGGATGACTCTGGCCGCACTGGTGTATTGGCTGGTATCGAAGCTGGCCTTGAGGCGCACGCGCATGCCCATAGGCGGCAGGTTTTCCTCTTGGTGCGGGCTGGCAAAGTGCGTGGCGGGCGGCACGTAGGCGCGGCGGGTTTCGTAGAGCCGCATTTTTTATTTTGTGATTTCAATCATGTGAAAGACATCGTCTTCATCATCCTCACTCACCAAGGAGAAATCGCTGTTGAGTGGACCTTTGTTGGCAAACTCTCCGTCGGCGATGGTGATGTTTTTGCTCACCCACCTGCCGCTATTGGTTTTGGTAATGGAAACCGCCGTTTTGTCCGGATCGGATGAGGCATCATAACGGACGGAAAATTTGCCGGTCCCTTGATCCAGGTAAATGAGTTTTAGTGTGATCGGGCCTTTGGCTCCCCGGGGAAGAAAATTATCATCCAGATCGAAAGACATCCGGTTCCGCCCGCTGGCATTTTCAAACCCCCGTGCATAACGACCGTAGGGCTGATCCGCTGGCCCGACGCGCCACAATCCGACACTGGTTTTATTCGCATCGATCTGGGTGAGGAACCGGCTGTAGTTTCTGGCGATCAGACCGAATCCGACATCGTTCATCGCCTTGGCCTCAAGGAGATAATTGGATCCTGAAAGGGATGTAGCCGCATTTAGGTCACCGACTTTTGCTCCGTATTTCTGAAATTCCAATTCGATTTTCTGCATCCGCTCTGCGTTGCTCTGCACGGCCTTTCCATATTGCCCTTCGGGAAAGCGGTCGGTATCCGCACTATCGAGCACATCGCGCAGGGCGATAAAGGCATGCGGGCTGGTCTGAGGCCGTTTGTAGTAGGAATAGCGGCTGGCAAACGCAAAACCCTCATCGTATTTGCCCGTTTTCACAGTGGCATAGTCAACCTCCCAGAGATCAAGCCCCCGATCCACCGTGGAAAGGGCGGTCCAATAGTAATTCCAGATGGGATTTTCCTGAAAAATCCCGCCCTGCCCGAATTTGGAAAACTCGCCGCGCACAAACTCCGGCTCCTTGCCGTTCAACCCGTAAAAAGTGGGACGAAGCTCGGTATCCTGCTCGATTTCGCCATTGACCTGATAACCAATGGCAATCGTGAATTGCTGCTTGCGGAGTTCGATTGGATAGTTCTGGCGAAGCCAGTTCGCGTAAAGCTGCTCCCCGCCTCTTGCGCCCTTGGCTTTTACCTCTCCTGGCTCGCTCTCATCGTCCACATTGAACAGGAATCGGATCTGCCTAAGTTCCGGCTTATCGAAGGCTTCGTAGAACCGTTTTGTGGCTCCGCTGCAAAACTCGAGATACTCCTCGGCGCTGATTTTGTATTGCGGGTCTTTCGGCTTTCCCTTGTAGAGCTGCTTGTCACCCGTCGAACCAAATGCGGGCTGTATAAACGCAAAGGCCTTTCGATCCGCCTCGGGGAGAGAAGCGATGTGATCCGCCAACTTGCCGATAAAGCGGTGAAAGAAATTGATGTAGTTTTTGTCCAGATAGTAGGGAAAATAGTCTTTGCCCTTGCCTCCACTCACAGCCACCTTCGGCACTCCGTGTTCATAAATCCATTCCGGCGCGTGCGGACCGCTCCACAGGACGAAATAGTAATAATACTTCCCCTTCACGGCATTGCGGATGTGAGCATCCAATTTCGACCAATCATAAACTCCTGGCGCGGGCTCCATATCCGCCCACTGAACGCGGTCCGCTTCCCCCGTGATGAAAGGAAACCTCTTGGTGTCAATTATTTCATCCTTGCACTTGGTAAAAAACCCCGCCCACGGCGGACGCTCGAACGCTGTTTGGGCCGCTGCCTGGAGCGCGGCTGGCGATGCCAGGAAGAGCAATCCAAGCGCGATGATTTTGTGGGATTTATTCAATGTGGTCGCTGATTTTTAAAAATTGGGATAGTGATATTTACAAAACAATGCCGGCGCGGATACAGACATTAAGGAAGGCGGCGGCGGACCAGAGTTGATGGCCGGAGCCGTCGATCAATCCGCTGGGCAGCGGAATTTTTTCGTGGAAGGATCCCAGCCCTTGATCCCACATGGCCTCATTTTTTGCCTTGGCTTTTTTGGGCGCGAAGGCGGTTCCGAGCGAACGCCCGAGCAACGCCGCGTTTTGATCCGTGTAGTCTCCACCATCGGCAAGGGCTTTTCCCCATAGAAAGAAGGTGTCGCAGAATGGCCAACTCGCCATGTTGTGGGGCCCGGAGTTGCCGGGAATGAACGGAGAAAACAGCGGGATACCCTTGTCTGTGATCGGATAGCCTTCAAAGGCTTTCTTCGCCGCCTCGCCTTCCACAATGCCAAAGATGGCTGCGAAAGCGGTGCCCAGAATTTCGCGGTTCGGCATGATTTTGCCGTGGCGATCCTTGTAATACGCGAGCGTGCCATCGGGCTTGGTGAATTCCTTAAGGATGGCAGCGTTGAGGTCGGCGGCGCGGGCGAGCCACTGCTGTTTTTCCGAAGCCGAGCGGCCGTTTTTTTCACAAGCGTTGGCCATGGCGAGCAGGCCACGGTAGTAGAGGCAGTTCGTGGAAAGCGCCTTGAGCAGCACGCAATCGGCAATTTCCATGCCCTCGGGATACGCGGAGCTGGTGACGTCATGGAAGAGCGGCTGGCCGCGATACAGACCGTCGCTCGGGTCGAACCACGGCGTGTAGAAGACTTGGAAAAAGAGCTCGCCGTTTTCAAGCATCCACTTCCAGTCGGCCAGTTCCGGATGTAGGGTGAAGAGATCGTCCGCCGCCCAGAGCCAGACCACATCGTCGGTGGCCCGGGTGTAGGAATTGGTCTTGTATTTCGCCATGACCTCCTTATCCCCTTGGGCGATCACCTCCCACGGGGCATCGATCTCATTGACCTTGTGCGGTGCCGAGACCTTGTAGCCCAATGCCTTTCGGATGTCCCGCGTCAGCTTAAGCGAGGCCAGCATCTCGTTGGGATAAAACCTGTTCACGCCCAGCACGCCGGCGAGGGAGATGTCGCGCGTGTAGACCCGGTCGCCATATCTGCTGCCGGCTCCGAAATAGACCACGCCCGACTCATGCTTCACCTGATTGCGCTCCACATCGTCGAGGGCGATCTGCCACATGCGCTCGGTAAGTGGCGTGACATTGCCCGTGAGGCGCGCCTGACACTTCGGCTCCGGTGCGGGCAGTTGCGCCAGCGAGAATTGGCCATTGGCATCGCGCAAGGCGTCTTCCGTCATGGCCAGTGGCCCCTGCTCAAAAAGAAAGCACCGCTGGCCTTTTGTTGCCGTGGTTTTAGGCGGACCAGACTCGGCAAAAACCGGATTTGTCAGCAGCCCCGAGCCAGAGCATGCCAACCCGACGGCCACAACGCCCAAAAAGGAGCGGCTATGAAATGGGATTTTCGAGCTCGATGCTATCGAGGCTCGAATCATTTCGATTTCAGCTTCTCGCAGAGTTGGGCGAACGAATCTTTCCCGTCGTATTTCAGAATGACGGAATGGCGGCCATCCAGTTTGACGGGCTCGGCTTTTCCAAAGGCGGCCACATCGTATTCCTTCGGCGTATCGCCCCAATTGAAGACGCCGAGATAAACCTCCCCACCCTTGCGTGCGAGCACGAGCTCGAAGCCGTCCCCCTTGTTCTTGCCATGCTTCCAGAGATCCAGCGGCACGGTTTCATCCATCGCCGGATATTGGAACACCTCTTTCACCAACGCCTGACGCTCCGGGCGGAGTGTTACCAAATTATCACTGTGCAGGCGGGCGGTGCCGTAGATTTTGTTGAAGTCCGCCCACATTTGCGCCTCGTTCAAAGTCATGCTCCCACCGTGTTTGACATCTTCCTTAGAGACGGATTCGTCTTCGTCGATGGCCTCGCGGAAGACAACATAATCGGCGTCGCCATTGAAGACCTTTCCACTCAGATAAAAATTGCCGAGATTGGCGAGAGAGCGCTCGGGAAAAGCTTCGTAGCGTGGATGGATGTCGCCGCCAGTGCGCATGCCGTCCACAAAACCGATGCACGGTCCGAACACCGCAGAGCAGCCGAGGAAATAACTGTCAGGCCCCATCGCCTCGCGCATGGCCTGCATCCCAAGCCGAAAGCGCTCGACGCCAGTGATCGTTGGATCGTGGGCTTTGATGCTTTTGACATGCTTGTTCTTGGCCTTGATATCGTTTTCCAGTCCGTAGCGCATGAAGTCCACCTTGAAGTAGGTGACGCCCCAATTTTCCTTCATGTTCCGGATACACTCGGCGATATGCGCTCTCGCCCCAGGATGGGAGTAATCAAAATAGGTATACTTCATGACCCTGTCCGGCATTTCCTTCACATCCACGATCATTTTACCATCCTGATCGTGCAGGAAGTATTCGGGGTGGGCTTTGCAAACTTCGGAGGCAGCATCGCCGCGGAACCCATCGAAGTGGAGACCTGGGGTCTTTCCTTCGGACTTGATCCGGGAGACGATGGCCTTGATGCCGCCGGGCAGGTCCGAGCGCACAGTCTGGTAATCTCCACGCTCAATCCACCATCCCCCGTCGATCTGGACCATGTTCGCGTCCGGAGCGAGCTTGTTCAGCGCATCCATGTTCTTGTAGATATCCTGGTCGGTGAAAACCCGGCCGTAGTAATCCCATGTCGCCCAACCTTTGTAGTCGGCTGGCTTGAGTTTTGAGATGCCATTCTCCACCGCGATCGCCGCACCGAATTGGTCGAGCAGCGCGAGCCAGTCGTTGGAGCGCTTGAGGACAATCTGCTCATACTGAATGGACTGGCCGGGCTGGAGTTGTTTGCCTTCGCCATGGGACCAGATCTCGATGGCCCCGTCTTTAAGAGTGAAATTCGGCAAGAAAATGCGCCAAGACAGCGAGCCGGCGAACAAATACTCGCCCTCGCTCAGGCGCAGCATCTCATACATGTGGCTGGAACTCTTCTTGGTTTTGCTGCCGACATTCTCGCGCAGCAAAGGCGTGCGCCCCATGCAACTGCCACCGTAGATCAGTTCCTGCTCTTTCGTGAGTTTCTCAGCCAACGGAATAAGAACAGTGATTTTCTCAATCGTCAGCGGCTGCTCGCCTTTGTTGGAGAGCGTGATCGCCAAACGCTGGAAACCATTCGCCTCCTCCTTCAGACTTTGCGTCGTTGCGACCGGCTGGGATGCCTTCACATCAACTTGGATGTCCGGCCACGATGTATCAGCCGCACCCGCGATTTGTGCCAGCAGCAGGCCCGCAAAGAGGACGACATAGGATTTCAAGGACGATTTTTTCAGGAAAAAAGATGGGCTGGGAATCATAAATATTGGGTTCTTTACTTCAGCCAACAAAGACGGATTGTGACGTGAAAAAAAGCCCTTAGCATGGCGCGCCTGTGATATTTGATCAGGCTTCGTTGGCAACCATCATACTCAAGCGAACTACAAGCCCTGCCAGAAAATGGCTGCGGCTTCAGGATAGTCCTTGGGTTTCTTGGAATCAATAAAAGCTTGATCGACAACCTCCGAGTGGCCATCGAAATAGCAGATGGAATACTTGGTTTTTTTGCGATGCCAAGCTTTTATGTTTGAGTTTTGCACGCCCGAAGTTGTCCAGTCGCCTTTGATTATGGTGTCGCCAAGCAGGATAGTGGCTGATGGTTTGCTCACATTCACCATACGACTCAAAGGTCCAGCGGATTTAATCTCTGAGTTCAGTCCGTAGGTCGCACAGCTATTTCTATTTGTAGTGGAGGGTTTTTTGCCTTCTGCCGCCAATCCGGCCAACGCACTCGGGCAACAGAGACTTCTCCAGTCCTCCCCAGTAACAAGTTTGGTCGGAATATAATCATCAACCGCATTATACCAAGTATTTCCATCCTCTGCACTTGGAACTAAAACACCGTTGTTGTCTACCACCATCAACAAGTAGGCCGCGCTGAGTTGGCGCATGTTCGAAAGGCATTTGGTTTGATTGGACGCTTCACGACTCTGTTGAAGTGCCGGAAATGCGAGGGCTGCAAGCAAGGCGATTACTGCGATAACCACAAGCAACTCGATGAGAGTGAATCCGGCTGTAATTCGTCTCTTTGTGTTCAAATGAGAATGCTCCGGATGGGATTATGGCTCTTGTCAGGAGCGATTATTTATTACTTGGTGCTTGGGGAGCAAATCGTCGGCGAAGCCAGGAGCCTCGGAATAAAAAGATACCTGTGAGACCAGCAAATAGAAGCACGAATGTCGAAGGCTCGGGCACGGCGGTGAAGCTGAGTTGGTAGTTGTCACTGCTTAAACCAAAATTAGCCGCCCAATTGGAGCTATCGTAGCCGGTGATTGAGGAGAAGACGAAGCCAGTCGTGCTTGTATTTTCAAAAATCGTGTATGTTGCAGCGTAGTCAAAGCCGTCGCCTCGGGTCAGGCTCAGCGTGGCATTTCCACTGCCGAGGAGGTTGTCCGCCAGTGTGGTGAACGCGATTTTGCTGCTGTTCGAGCCGAGAGTGAGGGCAATCGCAGATCCGCTTCCCAAAGTAAGGGTGGAGCCGAGTGTGAGCGTGCTGGCTATGCCTGGGATAAGCGTGGCGCCGGAGTTGAGGCTCACAAATCCGTTGATTGTTCCAGACCCGCCGAGGGCAGCTCCGGAGCCGACGCTCACAGTGCTGCTGGCACTGGTCGAACCATTGACCAGCAACGTGCCAGCGGAGACCAGAGTGGCACCGGTGTAGGTATTTGCGGCGGAGAGGGTCAGTGTGCCGGTGCCGTTTTTGGTGAGTCCATCGCCGGAATTGCCGGAAATAGTCCAACCCACATTCATTGCGGCCCCAGTGTCGACATCGATCGTGCGGGTGGCTCCGTTCAGTTTCATCTGGCCTACACCCGTGGAAGCATTGGTGAAGTTGGCTGTGGTAGAAGCGTTCACGGCCAGGTCGCTGGACAAAATCAGGCCAGCCGTTGAACTATTTCCAGTGTTGTTGTAGACGAAGGCTGCGTTGCCAAGCGTGGTCGGTCCCGTGGAGGCGGTAATGATGCGCCCCCCTGGTGAGGTGATAGAAACATTGCCGCCCGTGAAGCTTGAAGTTGAAGAAAGGGTTAACCAGCCACTGGTCATGGACAAGGATCCCCCGGACATGGACATCGAGCCGATGGTTTCGTCTCTGGCGGCCAATGCGAAGCTGCCGCTGTTGAGGGTGACTGTGGCGGAGTTGGAAATTTGGTCATTGATCGTGCTTCCATAGTTGAGCGTTCCGCCGTTGATCAGGATATCGCCCGAGATGGTGGCGTTGTTGCTGGCTGCACTGTTAAGGGCAAGAATGCCGGAGGAGATCGTAGTGAGGCCGGTGTAGGTGTTGGTGCCATTGAAACTGAGCGTGCCGATGCCGGCTTGAGTGACATTGCCCGTGCCGGAAATGACGCTCGCGAAGTGCGCGCCTTGCGTGAGGGTGTTTGAGCGATTGAAGGTGAGCGTGCCGTCATTGGTGATCGCGCTGGAAGTGGAGAGCGCTCCGGTGGTGCCGCCATTTCCAATCTGGAGCGTTCCGGCATTGATTGTTGTGGCTCCGGTGTAGGTGTTCGTAGCGGAGAGTGTGACGGTGCCAGATGTGGTTTTGTTGACGCCGACTGTTCCACCAAGGATGGCGGATGCCGTTCCGTTTTCCAAAATGAAGTCGCTGGCGGAGGTTAGAGCACCACTCGTGCCGGTGATTGTTCCGTTCGCGGAAAGAACCACCCCGGCAACGGTATCGTTGAAAGTGACCTTGTCGAAGGTGCCTCCATTGACTCGGAGGGTGCTGGAGTCGCTGATGCGATTGTTCGATCCAATTTGAAGGATGCCGCTGTTGACCGTGGTATCGCCAGTGTAGCTATTGCTGGCGGTAAACACCAGCGTGCCACTGCCGTTTTTCGTGAGGCCGCCGCTTGTCGCCGCCCCACCTCCAGAAAAGGTTAAGGTGGTCGCTGCTGAAGAAACATCGATCACGCTGGTTGTGCCGGCGGTGAGCGTGAAATTGCGGTCGGTTGACCCGTTGGAGCCCGTGTATTGCAGGGTGCCACCGCCAAGGACAAGATTACCGGCGCCGTTTGTCGAGTTGCCCAGCGCCCCGGCCACAGCACCATTGGTGATCGTCGCGATGCTCAGCGTGCCAGCATTGATGGTTGTAGAACCGGTGTAGGTATTTCCGGCGGAGAGGGTCAGGGTTCCAGTGCCGTTTTTAGTGATATTCTTACTGCCAGAGAGAGTTCCACTGATGACGAGGTCGTGTCCGGCACCCAAAACAAAAACTTTATTGCCGTTCAGAGCTATATCCAAGCTGATGGTATTTGTAAGGTTTATTCCCCCGACTGCGATCGCCGTTGTGACGATGTCTGCGCCAGTATTCGTAACGGAATTGCCACTCAGTGTGAAACTACCCGTCTGGCCACTCGTGCCGTCATTGGTGAAATTGAAGGAATTGACAGTGGTTCCGGCTGCGAAGTAGTCGTTGTTCGTGATGGTCTGGAGAGCGCCCGCGAAAGTGAGAGTTGCACCAGAGCCGGGGAGAGCATTTGCGTTCCAGTTGTTGGCCTCAGACCAGTTGCCGCTTCCGCCGCCGCCATCCCAGGTAGTGCCGGCGTTGGCGGCAGGACTTAAAACTGCGAGTGTGAGAAGGAATGCGATCCCGGTAAGAACGGGTTTGTGCGCCAGATGGGAAGGGGTGAAGATTCTTGGGGTTTTCATTTGGATGGGGTTGGGATGTTGGATTCTGGGGTGAAATACACACTGAAAAACATGCTGAGACGAATTGGCTATCTCACCTTCAGCCGCAACATGAATTTTATGACAAAAAAATAATAAAAAAAATCAGCCTTCGATAGCCCCGCTATTCCGCATGGTCGAGATTCTGATGAAGACAGGGAACCGCGCCGGATAAGCAAAAGTTGCGGGCTTGCCAATACCGAGATTTCGAAGGGCCTTTGCAAGCGAAAAAGTAGAGCCATTCCGAATCGGAAAATATCCGGTCACGCAGCTTGAGTGTGAAGTCTGAGGGGTCAAGGCATGAATTCTTCGCATTATTCCCCTCTCCACGGCCTCGATAGGAGAATGAGAACGGCTTGGCGATTGCGATGAGTTCGGCTTTATCGATTTAAAGCGCGCCCTCGTTCGTCTCAAGTTGTGCTCTTTTCGAGGATGCCATCGATGAGTGCGGCGACTTGCCCGGCCGCATCGAGGAGGAGCGGGGAGGCTGTTGCTACGACTTCAGATCTGGTTTTCATACCACCAGGTTTGCTCCTGCGGAGCTTCACGGAAGTGCCTTTGGCTTCAGAAAGCGCTCCCGCGCGGGTGTTCCAGCGTGCGGGCGGCAAAATACCGCCCACCCTCCGCTGGCCAGGGACGCAAGGAAGCGACCCGCACGCATTCAACGAGCGGGAGGCCTTCTCCGCGGAGGGTTTTGA
>Ga0247843_1001264_pt1 | contig 52770 bp, 45 predicted proteins | sample LaCruzMarch2017__FD_192420 | JGI IMG/M metagenome (GOLD analysis project Ga0247843, IMG submission 192420) | Freshwater microbial communities from meromictic Lake La Cruz, Castile-La Mancha, Spain - LaCruzMarch2017_8m | ecosystem: Environmental > Aquatic > Freshwater > Lake | place: Spain...
TAAAGGTGAGAAAGCAGTTTCATCGTTGAGTTGTCGGTCGCACTTCAACTTAGCGCATGAGGCTGCTTTTCTCATGTCAACCATCCATCGCAAATCTTGGCAAATTCAGGGTTTTGCAAGAGGCTCAATCAAAAAAGAGATCCGAAATCTCACCGCGCCGGACCGGACCGGGGCACCAGGCTCACCCCTGGCTCTGCAGGATTATGTGCTCATAAGCTACCGCATTAGCAATGACCGCCCGCATGACCTGCTGGCCATTGATGAAGAGCTGCCTGCCGCCCTGGAGGTCATGAATCCTGACCTGCCCTCGATCCGCAAAGCCTTTCCCTTCCCCGATCCCAACGCTGGAAACGAGGCCACCCTGGCCTACGCCGATCAGCAGCTTCACCGTGTCCGCCTGTTCTTCGAAAAACTGCCCGCCGGAACAAATCACTACACGGTTCTGGCACGGGTGGTCGGCACCGGCAGCTTTTCCTGGCCGGCCACCCAGGCGGGTCCGCTCTATGACCGGCGCGTCTCCGCAGCCACGGCGGACAGCGCCCTCACTGCCCGTTGATTTGCCGCCATGAGCAGCCTCCTCCGGCGCACCATCCCTGCCCTGGGCCGCCACTGGCGGCGCTGGCTGGCGATGCTGTTGGTCATGGCGCTGACCGTTGGTGTCGGAGTCGAAATGCTGATCCGCCGCGCCCCCCTCCCTGATGCGCTCAAGACAGAGCCGGTCGGCACTACCACGCTCCTGGACCGCCACGGTCAGCCACTGGCGAGGCTCTCCAACTCCCAGGCAAGGCTGCACCTGCCGGTCCCGCTGAAGCGAATCTCACCTGAAGTGGCGCGCGCCACCATTGGCCTGGAGGATCATCGCTTTCATCAGCATCCCGGCGTGGATTTCCATGCCATGGCGGCGGCCTCATTCAGAAACCTGCTTCATTTTCGCGTCGTCTCCGGCGCCTCCACCATCACCCAGCAACTCATTAAGATCAGTTCTCCAGCTGCCCCGCGCACCTGGAGGGTGAAGCTGCGAGAGTCTCTTGCCGCCCTGCGCCTGGAGCGGCTTTGGTCAAAGGATCGCATCCTGGAGAGCTACCTGAACCGCGTGGACTACGGTAACCGCCTCATCGGCATCGAGGCTGCGGCGAACCAGTACTTCGGCAAGTCCGCCGCCGCCCTCACCGCCCCGGAGGCTGTTTTCCTCGCCGCCCTGCCGCAGGCTCCATCGCGCCACAATCCCTGGAAGCACTCCGCTGCGGCGGCCTCGCGCTACCAGCGTGCTGTGAAACGACTGGCCGGGCTGCACCTCATCCCCGACCAGGACAATATCTGGCAGACAGCGCCCGGTGTGCGGCCTCGGCAGCCCGAACTTTGGGCCGCCCCGCACTTTGTCCAGACCCTGATCCCGCTGGTCCAGAAACGCGGAGGCAGCGTGCGGAGCACCCTGGACCCCGACCTGCAGCGCCGCTTGCAGGGCATCGTGGACCGTCATCTCGAACGTCTCGCCATCCATTCCGCCCACCATGCCGCAGTCGTCGTGCTGGATCATCAGGATGGAGCCGTGCGCGCCTGGGTCGGCTCTGGTGGCTGGCATCTCCCGGAAGGCCGCATTGACGGTGTCACCCTGCCCCGCTCCTGTGGCTCTACCCTCAAGCCCCTGCTTTACCTCCAAGCGCTTGATGAGAAACGCCTCACCGCCGCCAGCCTCCTGCCCGACACTCCTGATGCCATTCGCGCCGAATATCTTGACTACGACCCGCGCAACTACGACCAGCGATTCTGGGGTCCGGTCCGGCTGCGGGAGGCCCTGGGAAACTCCCTCAATGTCCCTGCTGTTTACACCCTGTCCAAGGTCGGTGCCCGCAGCTTCCTCCATTTCCTTGGAAGGGCTGGCATCCATCCACCACGCCGCCTGGAGGACTACGGGGCCGGCCTCATCCTCGGCAATGCCGAGGTGCGCCTGCTCGACCTCACCGCCGCCTTCGGAGCTTTTGCCAACAGCGGCATCATGGCCACCCCGCGCCTGCTGGAGGAACTGCCGCCGCGCCACCGTGCCATCGCCTCCCCGGAGGCCGCCGAGATCCTTGCCGACATGCTTTCCGATGACCAGGCGCGGCGAAAGACCTTCGGCCCCTTCTCCCCGCTGGCCTTTGAAAACGCCCGCGTGCCCTGCAAGACCGGCACCAGCTCCGCCTTCCGCGATGCTTGGACCGTCGGCGTCACTGGCCGCCATGCCATTGGTGTCTGGATCGGCAATTTTTCCGGCGCCCCGATGCGCGAGCTGGCCTCCGTCACCGGTCCGGCCCCTCTCTGGCGGGACATTGTCTCCTGTCTGCTGCCTGAGGATGGGGATGTCCCTGCTCCCACCCAGTCGAAAAAACTCACCTGCATTCCAGTCTGCAGCCTCACCGGCCTGCTTCCTGCCTCCGCCAGCCCGGCGCAGGTCAGCGAATGGTTTCTGCATGGCACACCTCCCATCACCTTCGCCCAGACCCTGCTGCGACCCGATGAGTCCGGCACAGTCCGCGTCACCCTGCCTCCCGAATACGCCGTCTGGTGCGCCAGCAGCCACAATTACCTCGACGCCATCGTTCGGCAGGACACCGCGCTGCGCATTGTCAAACCGCGTCCCGGCTCTACATTCCTGATCGATCCCTTCCTGCCCTCCGAACGTCAGCACCTGGAGTTCAAGGCTGTCGGCACCCAGGGGCGGCCTTTGGAGTGGCGGCTCAATGGGCTAAAACTCGCCATGACCACCGCTGACACGCCCGTCTCCTGGCTTCTTGCCCCAGGCTCCCATCGCGTGGAAGTCAGCGACGGTACCAGTGTCACCGCCGCCACCTTCACCGTCGAGCCATAGAACGGGCCTCGCCGCCCTCTCCTGCCCAATGCGGCAGCCGGAAGACCCTTTTGCCCAAGCGCCAGTTTGCGGCTGATGGGTTGTGGCCCATGGAAGCACCGGTACGGCTCCGAGGCTCAGGCTATTTACACCTTGCCAGCGCCATGCGTGCGGACAAGTGTCCCCCTCCGGGTGCGTGCGCACCTTCAAACCATCCCGCCCTATCAAGTCTTGAACACCCACTCGATTCTCGTCACCGGAGGCACCGGCTCCTTCGGCCACAAGTGCATTGAACGCATGCTCAGGAACCCGGAGGTCAGGCGCGTGGTCGTTTTCTCCCGGGATGAGTTGAAGCAGTTTGAGATGGCGCAGCGCTTTACTGACCCACGGCTGCGCTTTTTCATCGGCGATGTGCGCGACCGCGAACGACTGGTGCATGCGCTGACGGGGATTGACACGGTGATCCATGCCGCCGCGCTGAAGCAGGTGCCGACAGCGGAGTACAATCCCTTTGAGTGCATCAAAACCAACGTATTGGGAGCGGAGAACGTCATCCAGGCGTGCATGGCCGCAAAGGTGCGTAACGTGGTAGCCCTGTCCACGGACAAGGCGGCGGCACCGATCAATCTCTACGGCGCGACGAAGCTATGCTCTGACAAGCTCTTCATCGCGGCGAACAATGTGCGCGGCGGTCAGGACATCCGCTTCAGCGTGGTGCGCTACGGCAATGTGATGGGGTCGCGCGGTTCGGTGATCCCCTTCTTTTTGGCCAAGCGCGGCTCCGGTGTGCTGCCGATCACGGACCCGGAGATGACGCGGTTTAACATCACCCTGGAAGAGGGTGTGGACCTCGTCATCCACGCACTAGACCATGCGCTGGGCGGGGAGATATTTGTGCCAAAGATCCCGTCATACCGGATCATGGACGTGGCGGCGGCCATCGGTCCGAAGTGCGAGTTCCCCGTCGTAGGCATCCGCCCCGGCGAGAAGATACACGAGGAGATGATCACGGAGACAGACGCGCTGCAGACCATTGAGACGCGGCAGCATTACATCATCGTGCCGATGCTTTTTGGCCACAATGCGACGGACCTGATGACTAAGTACTGCGCGCACCATGTGGGCACGCTTGTGGCGAAGGGCTTCTCCTATAACTCCGGGAAGAACACAGTCTGGCTGACAGTGGAGCAACTGCGCACGCTGATCCACCAGCATTGCGACCCTTCCTTCACCGTGGACGCATGAGCGCAAAGCCACTGCCCGCCATCTCTTACGGCCGCCAGAGCATTGACGAGGCGGACATCGCCGCTGTCGTAGCGGTGCTGCGGTCTGACTTCATCACGCAGGGGCCAGCGATCGCGCGCTTTGAGGCGAGCGTGGCGCGCTTCACCGGTGCGCAGCACGCGGTAGCAGTGGCGAACGCGACCGCCGCGCTGCACATCGGCGCGCTGGCGCTGGGGCTGGGGCCTGGGGACCGCTTGTGGACCTCGCCAAACACATTTGTTGCCTCGGCGAACTGCGGCCTCTACTGCGGCGCGCAGGTGGACTTTGTGGACATTGATCCGCGTACTTACAATCTGAGCGTGAGTGCCCTGGAGGTGAAGCTGGAGGCAGCGGCGAAGAACGGCACGTTGCCGAAGGTGCTGGTGCCGGTGCATTTCTCCGGCCAGCCCTGCGAGATGGATGAAATCTCCACACTGTGCGCGCGGCATGGCGTGCGGGTGATGGAGGACGCTTCCCACGCCATCGGCGCAGAGTATCGTGGCGAAAAGATCGGCGGGCGTCCCCATGCGGACCTCACGGTGTTCAGCTTTCATCCTGTTAAAATCTTGACCACGGGTGAAGGGGGGATGCTGTTGACGAATGATGGCGGGCTTTATGAAAAGCTGATCCGCCTGCGCAGCCACGGCATCACGCGGGATGCGCGTTTCATGAGCGGGGAGTCTGACGGCCCGTGGTATTACCAGCAGGTGGAGCTGGGATTCAATTATCGCATGACAGACATCCAGGCAGCGCTGGGGGCCAGCCAGATGGAGCGGCTGCCTGCCTTTCTAGCACGCCGCCGTGAGCTGGCCGCGCGTTATGACAGCCTACTGGCCGGGCTGCCACTGATCACGCCCTGGCAGCACCCGTACACGCATTCCGCTTGGCATCTCTATGTGGTGCGGCCAGACGCAGCGCGTACAGCGGTCACGCGCATGGCTTTGTATGAAGGGCTGCGGCGGCGGGGCATCCACCCTCAGGTGCATTACATACCGGTCCACACGCAGCCGTGGTATCGCGGTCTGGGATTTAAAGACAGCGATTTCCCCGAGTCCGTGCGTTATTACTCCGGTACGCTGAGCTTGCCGATGTATTACAGCTTGAGCGATGCGGACCAGGACCGCGTGGTAGCGGCGCTGAAAGAACTGCTGGATACCCCCTAAATATGTCTGCAAAATCACTTTTTGGAACTCTCTGCCTCCGCGCGGATGCAAACGCGCAGATGGGCACCGGCCATGTCATGCGCTGCCTCGCACTAGCGCAGGCTTGGCAAGATGCTGGCGGGAAGCCCGTGCTCCTGACTGACATGGACTCACCCGCCCTGCTGGAGCGGCTGGCTTTGGAAAACATCGAAACGGTGCCTCTGCGCGCTGCCGCAGGCAGCCTGGAGGAAGCGCGTGATACTGCGCAGCAGGCCAGGGATGCAGGCGCGGACTGGCTGGTGCTGGACGGCTATCATTTCACGCCAGACTACCGTGCAGCGATCAAGGCAGCGGGGCTGAAGCTGCTGGTGGTAGATGACCTGGCCGAGTCCGACCTGTCCCAGGCGGACATCCTTTTGAACCCGAACCTCTATGCCAGCCCGGCGATGTATGAGGGCCACAAGGGTGCCGCGACGCTGCTGTTGCTAGGCGTGCGCTGGACGCTGCTGCGGTGGGAGTTCTTGCAGCAGCGCGGCCAGCGGGCGCGGCATGTGCGCAGGCGGGTGCTGAGCGTGCTCGTCACTCTCGGTGGTGCGGATCCGCCCAATGCGACGAAGCGGGTGATGGAACTGCTGGCGGGCAATTTTATGCCGCTCAGGTTGCGGATATTCATCGTTGCAGGCGCAGCCAATCCGCATCTGCCCGCGCTGGAGGCGGCGCTGCCTGCGCTGCTGGAGCGTCACAATGCCGAGCTGCTGGTGAATCCGCCGAATCTCGTGGAGCTGATGACGCAGACGGATCTGGCCGTCTCAGCCGCAGGCACCAGTGCCTGGGAACTGGCCTGCCTGGGCGTGCCGATGGCTCTCATCGTCACCGCAGAAAATCAGCAAGGTGTGGCTAAAGCTCTGGCGACGAGTGGCGTGGCTCTGCTGCTCGGCGCGCATGAGAGCTTCCCGGCAGAGGACAGCTTTGCCGAAATCACACAGCTCATGAAGGACCAGCCGCGACGGCTGCGGATGCGTGACCTCGGCCGCAGCCTGGTGGATGGTCGCGGCGCGGTACGTGCGGCAGAGGCGCTGGCCGTGCATCCACTGCGGCTGCGGCTGGCGGACTTTGAGGATGCACGCCTGCTGCATGACTGGGCGCACGATCTGGTGACGCGGGAGATGTCCTTTTCCAGCGATCCTATCCCATGGGAAAATCATGTCGAGTGGCTCAACCGCCAGCTCGGCTCCGATGACTGCCGCTTGTTCATTGTCATGGATGACCGTGAGCAGCCTATCGGCCAGGTGCGGCTGGACCGCGAGCGGGAGAGCCGCACCGTGACACTGAGCTTGAGCATCGCTCCGGAGGCGCGCGGGCAAGGCCATGCGGCCAAGCTGGCGCGGCTGGCAGCACAGAGCGTGCTGGATGACCAATGGTGCGGGCAAGTCCGCGCTTGGGTTAAGCCGGAGAATACCGCCTCACTCCATGCTTTCCGCCGCGCGGGCTACACAGAGCTGGGGCCGCAGGCGGAGCATCCCCACACAGCCGTACTATTTGTCATGCCAGCCCCCGTCCAGGCAGGGACTTTGTGACACGCCACACTGCTCAATTTCCGCATAATCCGCCGCAATCCTTGCAAGACCAGACCCAAGCGCCACGGTTACAGTTTCCTCTGCTCGTCATTCTTCATTCGAGTTTCGGTATTCATTCCCCCATGTCCACTGTCGCCCTCCGCTCCGCCGCCCTGCCCCCGACCATTCCCGGCCTGGTGCGCCGTTTCCGGCAGCCGAAAAAGAACATCCCGCAGACCAAGCAGGACCGCGATCAGATACTCCTCTGGGTGCGCGAGTACGCGGAGCAGGCAAGACTGGTGCCGCCGGTGCCGATTGACGAACTGCAGACGCACACGGACAACATCCTCGCCGCCCACGGTATTGACCGCGTCCACCGCGATTACGTCGGCGTCCTGCTCGCAAATGAGACGTGGCGCGAGTCCCTGGCGACCGTGCCTTTTGAGAAAAGACTGCTGCTCATGCCCAAGTGCCTGCGTATTGAAAGCAAGTGCCCCGCGCCCTTCGATGAATTCGGCCTGCTCTGCAAGCAGTGCGGCCTGTGCAGCATCCAGGACTTCCAGAATGAGGCGGAGAAACTGGGCTACGCCGTCCTCGTCGCCGAGGGTAGCGCCATCGTCATGTCGCTCATCCAGACCGGCAAGATTGAGGCCATCGTCGGCATCTCCTGCCTGCCCGTGCTGGAGCGCACTTTCCCGTATGTCGAGGCCGCCGCCATCCCCGCCGTCGCCGTGCCGCTGCTCCAGGACGACTGCATTGACACCACCGTGGACGTGGACTGGGTCTGGGACTACATCCACCTGACCAGCGAGGACAAGACGCGCCGCCTGAACCTGAACGCGCTGCATGACGAAGTGAAGACGTGGTTCACCCCGGAGGCGCTCGACAGCCTGCTCGGCGCGCCCACCTGCATGACGGAAAAGATCGCCCGCGAGTGGCTGGCCCGCGCCGGCAAGCGTTGGCGGCCTTTCCTCACCATTGCTGCCTACCAGGCACTGCGGGAAGACCCAGAAGGACCGATCTCCGACGACATCAAGCTCGCCGCCGTTTCCGTGGAGGCATTCCACAAAGCATCCCTCATCCACGATGATATTGAGGACAACGACGCCGAGCGCTATGGCGAACCGACATTGCATTCCGAGCACGGTGTCGGTGTAGCTTTGAATGTGGGCGACCTGCTTATCGGCGAAGGCTACCGTTTGCTGGCCGAGATGAAGTGCGCCAGCCACAGCCGCAGCGCCTGCGTCAAAGTCGCTGCCGAAGGCCAGCGCGAACTCTGCCGCGGTCAGGGTGCCGAGCTGCTCTGGAACAACCACCCCGTCGCGCTCAGCAACACTCAAGTGCTCGAAATCTTCCGCTGCAAGACCGCCCCGGCCTTCGAGGTCGCTTTGAAAATCGGAGCAGCTTTGGCAGGTCAGCTCGACGAGACCGCTGACGCGCTGCACACCTACAGCGAGAACCTCGGCATCGCCTACCAGATCCGCGACGACCTCGACGATCTTGGCGATGACTCCGCCGCCGACAACGACGTCAGCATCCGCCCCAGCATCATCCTCGCCCTCCTGCGCGAGCGCGGCAAAGGCGAGGTCAAAGAAGTCATGGAAGCCCTCTGGAACGGCCAGGCCACCACACTGCCCGACAAACCCACCATCCGCCGCTGGGCCGAGGAAACCGGAGCCTACGACAAGTCCACGCTCATACTGGAGACCTACAAGGAGGCCGCCATCCGCAGCCTCCAGGAAGTCGAGCTGCCCAACCTCAAGGGCCTGCTGCGCCGCGTCATCGGCAAGATATTCAACGAACTCGAGATCAAAGGCTGGTGCCGCGAGTTCGAGCAGAAAAACCTGAATCCCGAGCTGAAGGAAGCTGCCGCGAAGGCTGCCGAGCATCTGGTGCCGAATGTGGTGGCAGCGTAAGCCAGTGGACTGCGATGGCGCTCACAATTCAGAATCGCCAACGCCAAGGCGGGATGCTATTCTCCGACACAATGGTCACAGCATCGCCACGTAAAATGGTCAAATCATCGCGCCGCTCCGCAGCCGCGCCGTCGCCGCATTTGGAACAAGGAGACCGGCTCACCGCCGCAGAATTCCTGCGCCGCTTTCAGGCCATGCCGCAGATCAAGAAGGCTGAACTCATCAACGGAATCGTCTATATGCCCTCTCCAGTCCGCATCCAGCAGCACGGAATCCCTGACAATCTCATCCAGGGATGGCTTCTTTATTATGCAGCCAACACACCAGGAACCCAGGCGGCCGCAAACACCACCGTGCGCTTCGACGCCGACAATGTCCCGCAGCCTGATGCCTTGCTGATGATCGAGCACGCCAGTGGCGGCCAGTCACGCATCGGGGCGGACGGCTACCTGCATGGTGCGCCCGAACTGGTCGTCGAGATCGCCGCCAGCAGTGCCACCATTGATCTGCATGACAAGCTGCACGCTTATCGCCGTGCCGGGGTAAAAGAGTACTTCGTCTGGCGCACGACGGACAAGGCATGTGACTGGTTCACCCTGGAAGACGACCGTTATCTCCCTGTGAAGTCTGACCGCGACGGCATCATTCACAGCCAGATTTTCCCGGGCCTGAGTCTGGATGTAAACGCACTCCTGACCCAAGATGCAGCCGCGCTGCTAGCAAAACTGGGCAAGACGCTTCATAAGGCCGCTCACAAGGCATTTGTCACGAAGCTGGCAAAGGCGCGCTGACCATTCACCATGCTCCGCCCCTGGCTCGAACTCGCCCGCATCTCCAATCTGCCCACCGTCTGGACCAATGTCACAGCGGGCTGGCTGTTGGCGGGCGGACCGTGGTTGGATGCACGGCTGGGCTGGCTGCTGCTGGCGGGGTCGCTGCTCTACACGGGCGGGATGATTCTGAATGATGCTGCGGATGTGAAGTTCGACAGCGAACACCGAAAGGAGCGGCCCATCCCGAGTGGACGTGTGAGTGTGGCGGCGGCATGGAGCGTGGGAATTGGAATGCTGGTCGTCGGTTGGTGCGTCGCGGTTTTCGTCGGACAAGCCTGCTGGGGCATCACCTCGGCGCTGGTGGCTGCGATCTTGTTTTATGATCTCTATCACAAGTCATGGTCCGGCGCAGTATGGGTCATGGGTGCGTGTCGGGTGCTATTGGTTCTGATGGCGGCTTCATCGTGTCCGTCGTTGGAGTCCTGCCTGACATCCTTCTCGATTCTGCCGTCCGCTCTCGCGCTAGGCGCTTACATCGTCGGCCTGACCATAGTCGCGCGCATGGAGGCCAAAGGAGCGGTGACATCGGCATGGCGCGCTGTCTTTGCCAAAACGCTGATCTTCGCACCCGCAATCGTCGCCACCATCTGCGCTATCACACGGTCAAACTGGAAGCTGATTTCCATCCTGAGCGATCTCTCCCCGCTGGCTCCCTTCGCGCTGATTTTGATCTTTGTGGGCATGGTCGTCCACGCCACCCGTGTCATGCGCCAGGGCGGCCCGGCGATTGGCAACGCGGTGGGCATCCTGCTGGCCGGGATCGCCGTGGTGGATGCGCTGGCGGTGAGCCAGGTCTCGCTGCCGCTGGCGTTCGGGTTTGTGGTGCTGGCTCCACTGCTGCGCCTGTGGCAGCGCTGGATCGCGGCCACGTAAAACGGTTTTTTTCAACCCGTTCTCCGGCCTTCGTCCTCAGGAGCCTGCATGAACGAGTTGGAAAACTCGTTTTACATTCCCTTTGAACGCACCCTGCGCAGAGGGCACAGAGAGACACCGACCATGTTGGAGAAGAAAATCAGGCTGGAACACACGCACCGCATCCTTTTCACGCGCGAGGTATTCGCGCGCACTAACACGACAATCCGCGAGCTGCTGATGCTCGACCACCCAAACAAGGTGCCGCGCGTTCTGGTGTTTGTGGACGATCATGTCGCAGGCACGAATCCCACCCTGCTCGCAGACATCCGCAGCTACGCGCGCGCCCATGCGGAGGTGCTGGACCTGGCGGGCGAGCCAGTGATCCTGCCCGGCGGCGAGCCATGCAAAAACGACTTCGCCCTCGTGCAGCAGTGCTGGCAGGCGATCAATGCTGCGGCGCTAGATCGGCACAGCTACATCTTTGTCATCGGCGGCGGCGCGGCGCTGGACCTAGTGTGCTTCGCCGCCTCTACGGCGCATCGCGGTATCCGCCATGTGCGTTTTCCCACCACCACGCTGAGTCAGGGCGATGGCGGTGTGGGCGTGAAGAACGGCGTTAACTACTTTGGTAAAAAGAACTGGATCGGCAGCTTCGCCGTGCCCTATGCTGTAGTGAATGATTTTGCCTTTTTGGCGAGCCTGCCAGAGCGCGAGCGCCGCAACGGCATCATTGAGGCGATCAAAGTGGCGCTCATCCGCGACCGCGCCTTTTACGAGGAGATCGAGCAGATGGCAGACGCACTGACCCGCCTGAATCCGTCGGCACTTGAGCGCGTGGTGCAACACAGCGCGGAGCTGCATGTGGAGCACATCGCCACGGGGGGGGATCCCTTTGAACTCGGTAGCGCCCGCCCGCTAGACTTTGGCCACTGGGCTGCGCACAAGCTGGAGCAGATTACACACTTCGAAGTCACGCATGGCGAGGCCGTGGCCATCGGCATGGCTGTGGATCTCGTGTACTCCGTCAAGAAAGGCATCCTGGATAATTCCACAGCACAGCGCGTGTTGCGGCTCATTGAGGCGATCGGGTTTGAGACTTATCACCCTAAGCTACAAGCAGAGGGCAATACCGGTCAGACCGTGATATTGGAAGGTTTGGAAGAATTTCGCGAGCATCTTGGCGGCGAGTTGACCGTGACCCTGGTGCCAAAAATCGGCCAAAAACTCGAAGTCCACGAAATGGACCGCGATCTCATTTTAGCAGCAATGGAGGAACTGCGAGAGCGCACGCTGGTGACGGCCTGATTTTCAAGGCAGCCTCGTTAACCGGTAGGTTGGGGTTGTGAAGCACTAACGCTCAAGCACTTGCAAAAGTTCGTTCTCCTCATTGGAGCCTCGTATCACCCCCATTCCAGTAGGGAGTTTTGGTGGTGGCTCGGGACGGAATCGAACCGCCGACACGGGGATTTTCAATCCCCTGCTCTACCGACTGAGCTACCGAGCCTTGACCGCGCTTTTTGGCGGGCCGCGACAGTGGCAAAGGGTGCTTCTATGCGCAACGGGTTTTTACAGGTTCGTCACACTTTGCTCATTGCGATGCGGTCCACATTTCAGGCCACCATCTCGGCGACGGCTTTTGGCGCGCCTTCGGCGGCGAATTTGAGGCGCTTTGTCTCGGGGTCGAAGGTGATTTTGACACTGTCGCCTTCGCGCACGTCGCCACGCAGGAGGTGCTCTGCCAGGGGATCCTCAATGTGCTTTTCCACAGCGCGGCGCATGGGGCGCGCGCCATACTGCGGGTCATAGCCTTCTTTCATGAGGAACTCGGTGGCAGTGCTGTCGAGCGTGATGATGATGTTTTTCTTCTTGAGGCGGGTGACGACTTTGCCGACTTCGAGGTCCACGATGAGGCTTAGTTCTGTCTTCTCCAACATGCGGAAGACGACGAGGTCATCAAGGCGGTTGAGGAATTCGGGCTTGAAGAACTTTTTCACGGTTTCGGTGATCTTGGCCTTGATGGCGTCGTTGTCTGCGCTGTCCTGAGACATGGCACCGAAGCCAAGCGTGGTCTGGCGCTTGATGGTCTCTGCACCAGCGTTGGAAGTCATGATGACGATGGTGTTTCGGAAGTCAATTTTGCGCCCGAAGTTATCGGTGACTTGGCCTTCCTCAAGTATCTGCAGGAGCAGATGCATGACGTCGGGGTGGGCTTTTTCGATCTCGTCAAAGAGTACGACGCTGTAGGGGCGGCGGCGCACGGCTTCAGAAAGCTGGCCGCCTTCTTCATAGCCGACATAGCCAGGAGGGGCACCGATGAGGCGGCTGGCGGTGTGCTTTTCCATGTACTCGCTCATGTCTATCTGGATGAGCGCTTCGGGGCTGCCAAACATGAATTCGGCGAGGTTTTTGGCGAGGAAGGTTTTGCCGACGCCGGTGGGACCGAGGAAGAGGAAGGAGCCGATGGGGCGGCGCGGGTCTTTGAGGTCTGCACGGCTGCGGCGGAGGGCTTTGCTGATGGCGGCGACGGCTTCGTCCTGGCCGATGACTTTGCCTTTGAGTTCGGCTTCCATCTTGAGGAGCTTGTCGGCCTCGGCCTGCTCCATGCGTTGGAGGGGCACGCCGGTCCATTTAGAGAGGACGCCCATGATTTCCTCTTCGGTGACAGGGACGATGCGCTCTTGGTTGTTGGTGCGCCAGCCTTCGAGGATGTCGTCGTAGCGCTTCTTGGTGTTCTTTTCGCGGTCGCGGAGGCGGGCGGCTTTTTCGAAGTCCTGGTCTTTGATGGAGACTTCTTTCTCGATGCGGATGGATTCGATTTCTGCCTCAATGGTCTTTAACTCCGGTGGGCGTGTCATGGCACCGATGCGCGCTTTGGAGCCGGCCTCGTCCATGATGTCAATGGCCTTGTCAGGTAGGAAGCGCGCGGGCAGGTAGCGGGCACTGAGGTTGACGGCGGCGTTGATGGCGGCGTCATCGTACTTGGCCTTGTGGTGCATCTCGTACTTGCTTTTGAGGCCCATGAGTATCTTGATCGCGTCTTCGACGGATGGCTCGTTGACTTTCACCTGTTGGAAGCGGCGCTCCAAGGCGGAGTCTTTCTCGATGTATTTGCGGAACTCATTGAGTGTGGTGGCACCGATGACCTGGAGTTCGCCCCGGCTGAGGGCAGGTTTGATGATGTTGCTGGCATCCATGGTGCCCTCTGCAGAGCCGGCACCGACGATGGTGTGCATTTCGTCAATGAACAGGATGACGTTTTTGTTGCGACGGATTTCGTCCATCACGGCTTTGATGCGCTCCTCAAACTGGCCGCGGTACTTGGTGCCTGCGACCATGAGGGCGAGGTCGAGGGTGATGACGCGTTTGTCGCGCAGAATCTCTGGCACGTTGCCGTTGGCGATTTCTTGCGCGAGACCTTCGACGATGGCTGTCTTGCCCACGCCGGCCTCGCCAATGAGCACGGGGTTGTTTTTTGTGCGGCGGCAAAGTATCTGAATCACGCGGGCGATCTCGTCGGTGCGTCCGATGACTGGATCCATTTCGCCTTTCTGCGCCAATTCAGTGAGATCACGGCCAAAGGCACGCAGTGCAGGGGTCTTCTCGTTCTTCTTTTTCTTTTTGTCTTCGTCCGTGTTGCCGCCGGGTGTCACAGGCTCGGAGTCTTCTTCATCTTCCTCGTTGGTGTTGAAGTTGGGGTCCAGTTCCTTGAGGATTTCGTTGCGCGCCTTGTCGAGGTTGATGTCGAGCGTGCGCAGCACTTGGGCGGCGACGCCCTCGCCTTCGCGCAGGAGACCGAGAAGGATGTGCTCTGTGCCGACATAGCTGTGGTTGAGCGCCTTGGCTTCCTTGCTGGCGAGCGCGAGGACTTTTTTCACACGCGGCGTGTAGGGGATGTTGCCTACCATCTTGGTCTCTGGGCCGGAGCCGACCTGCTGCTCGACATGGAGGCGCACGGTCTCGAGATCGAGACCAAGTTTGCCGAGGACGTTGACGGCGACTCCCTGGCCGAGCTTGATAAGCCCGAGCAGGAGATGCTCCGTGCCGACGTAGTTGTGGTTGAAGCGGTCGGCCTCTTTACGGGCGAGGGCGAGGACTTGCTGGGCGCGTGGGGTGAAGTTATTCATCATCGTTGTCAGAGGGGGGAATCTCTGGCGGGGGTTCAATTGTGGAAATGTTAGAAGGTCCGTCGAGGGATTGCAACCACGTGCGAGTGATTTCCGCGCGGCGCTCGTCGCGCTGCTCGGGTGAAAGATCCTTGGCGGCCTTGAGCTGGAGGTGCGCGGGCTGGATTTCTAGCAGTAACATATCCAGCAGGCTGCGGTCGCATCCGGTCACGATGTCCAGATCCGCCCCCAGGCGCAGCATGGAGAGGAGGTTGAGTGCCTCTTTTGAGGTCAGCACATAGGCATGACGGAGGATGGCAAAGGCGCGACCGACTTGGTCGCAGAGCATGGTGGGATTGTCCTCGCTGAGTTTCTGACGGGCGGTGTTTTCAGAGTTCACTACGCGCTCAATGACTTTTTCGATCTGGGAGATGATCTCGCCCTCCTTTTCGCCGAGTGTGTGTTGATTGGAGATTTGGAAAAGGTTCCCTAGCGCCTCGGTGCCTTCGCCGTAGAGGCCGCGTACGGTGAGGCCGATTTTGCCCACGGCTTTGATGACTTGGTTGATCTGGTCGGTAAGCGCTAGCGCGGGCAGATGCAGCATGACGGAGGCACGCATGCCTGTGCCCAGGTTCGTGGGGCAGGCGGTCAGGTAGCCCAGCTTTTCATCAAAGGCATAGGGAAGCTGCGCCTCCAGGCTGCTGTCCACTTTGTCCACGAGCTGCCAGGCGCTGCGCAGGTTCAGGCCAGGGCGGATGCCCTGGATGCGAAAGTGATCCTCCTCATTGATCATGATGGAGAGGTTTTGCCGGGGGTCCACCACCACGGCGCAGCCTGCGGCGCGCGCGGCGTGTTCACGGCTGATGAGGTGCCGCTCTACCAGCACTTGTTTGCGCACCTTGCTCAGTGCTGTGTAGTCTTCACTGTAGCCCCCGCTCATCTCTGCCAGGGACTCGACGCAGGGGCGTGCCAGGGCCAGTAGCTCCGTGCGTTGGTGCTCCTGGCTGTAGCCGGGGAAAGGAAAGCCGCGCAGGTTCCGCGCTAATCGCACGCGCGAGGTCATAACGATCTCCGAGTGCGGGCCGCTACCCTTCATCCAGTCGGCAGGGTGTTTGAGGAGGGTATTGAAATGCATCATGGGGGTTGGAGTGTCCGGGGAGGTCTCACGTTCGACAGCCTCTCTGGGAATCTCGTCAAGCAGGACTACTGCTCATATTTTCCTGGAGATGCTCGATTTCCACCTTGAGCCGTGCGGCGTCCTCATAGCGCTCCTCGCGCACGGCGCTGGCCAGATCCTCGCGGAGTTGGCCGATGCTGCCACGCAGGCGCTTTTCCGAGACGATGGTGCGCGGAACCTTGCCGATGTGGCGCGTGCCTTTGTGCATGGCCTTTAGCAGGCTGTCCAAACCTTCGCGAAAGGCTGTGTAGCACTCTGGGCAGCCCATGCGGCCGATTTTTTTGAGCTGCGCCGCCGTGAAGCCGCACGTCTCGCAGGTCGCGTTCATCTCAGTAGCAGGCGGCGTCTGGCTCAGAAAGGCCTCCGCCAGGCCGAACCCCGTCTCATCCGTCACCCCTTTGGCCTTGGAGCACGCATCGCAAAGATTCACCGTGGTCATCTGACCGTTGATGATCTGGGTCAGGAACACAGTGGCTTCACTTTCGCAAACGTCGCATTTCATGGTGGGGGCGGGCAGTCCGGGCATGCCTTTGGATTAACATACGCCGCACACGCCCTGTCGGTACGGTTTAGGGCAGGGATGCCGGGGCGTCAATGTGCGAGGTACGGCCTTTTTCCCCTTCCCATCGCGCCGCATCTTCGCTAAACCCGTGGCTGGTATGAACGCGCGCATCTTCCTGGTTATCCTTTCCTGTGCTCTAAGCATCGCCACCGGCCTGGTTCTTTCTCGCGGAAAGGGCACCGGCGATGCGGTGAAACGCACGCGACCCATCATCGGCCTGAGCATGGATACCTTGAAGGAAGAACGCTGGATCGCCGACCGCGACCTTTTCACCCAACAGGCACAGGCGCTGGGCGCAGACGTGCTGGTCGAGTCTGCCAATAGCGACGACACACGCCAACTCCGCGATGTGGAAAGCCTCATCACCCGCAAAGTGGACGCACTCGTCATCATCCCCCATAACGGCGCAGCCATGGCACGCGCAGTGGAGATGGCGCACGCCGAGGGCATCCCCGTTCTGTCCTATGACCGCCTCATCACAGGCACCGCCACCGATCTCTACATCACCTTTGACAACATCAAAGTCGGCGAACTCCAGGCGCGTTTCCTAGCGGAAAAAATTCCCGCCGGGGGAAAGCTGCGCCTCATTCGCATCTATGGCGCGAAGACTGACAACAACGCCCGTCTCTTCAAGCAGGGCCAGGACAACATCCTCCAGCCGCTGATCCAGGCAGGCCGTGTCGAGGTCGTCCATGAGGACTGGGCGGAAGACTGGAAGCCGGAGAACGCCAAAAAGATCACCAATGCGGCCATCACCAAAGTCGGCCAAGGCATAGACGCCATCCTCGCCAGCAATGACGGCACCGCCGGAGGGGCCATCCAGGCGCTGATCGAAGAAGGACTCGCGGGCAAAGTTCTCGTCACCGGGCAAGACGCCGACCTCGCCGCCTGTCAGCGCATCGTCGCAGGAACGCAGACCATGACGGTCTATAAACCCCTAACCCACCTCGCCAGACGTGCTGCCGAACTCGCCGTGAAGCTGGCGCAGAGACGGCCCATCATCGTCAGGGACGAAACCGATAACGGCGTCATGCCCGTGCCTAGCGTGCTGCTAGACATCGTCGCAGTCACGCGGGAAAACATGCGCGAGAGCGTCGTGAAAGACGGCTTCCGCAAAGAGCAGGATTTGTTTAGCAAATGAGGCACCTGAATGGCGATGAAAATTTCCTCATTAAGGGACAGATACTTGGCCCGATGTTTTCCCGAACCTGCTAGACAGGTCTGCCACCCCGTCCCGGCCCCATTGGACGCCCCTTGCCGAATCGGAAAGCCCCTTTCTTGTCCGCCGGACACGGCCCTTTCATTCGGAAACCCCATTTTCGCTCTGCAAAACAGGGCCCTTTCATTCGGTAAACCCACTTTCCGCTCAGCCGGAGCGCCCTTTCCGAACCGGAAACCCCCTATCCGCTCCAGCCGGAACGCCCTTTCCGGTCTGTTTGGTGCCAAATTGGCGCAAAAAACAGCCTTTTTGAAAACAGAAACGCGTAAGACCCCTCTCCGCCGCATCGCCAGCCAATGGGGCGTCGTCTATGTGAACAACGACGGCACCGCCGCGCAAGACCCTGTGCCCGTGGCAGGGCCGACTGGAAACCCCGCATGAAACCCAACCATCATTTCACCCCACCCCGCATGACGCCCCTCCCTGCCAGTGCTTCACGCCAATCCGAGAGCGTGTGCCGCCACACACGCCCCAGCGAAAGCGCTTCTGCAGAAAACACCACCGTTTCGGCGTGATAGCCAACATGGGCGCGCTGGCTTGACTGCGGCTGAATGAAATGTTAGGCGTTGCTACGCTCACTCTATGAACAAGACTCTCCAAGAACAGTTTCACGACGATATGCTCGCTATCTACGATGTCGTCGGCCACGCTACGAACGGTTTATATTGGCCGCGCCGTTTCAGAATGAAGGTTCGCAACTGGGGTGGCATTGAGGCCGCGAGAGACTACTTGAACCCCAAGAAATACAAGGGCACATCAGAAGGGTTTGAACGCCTCAAAAACCTCTCGCAACTACAACACTCAATGGAGGCTCTTGTATTGAGACTGTGTTATTCGACTCTTTTTACCCCCGAACAGCTTGCGGTTGCGCGCCAACGTCTCAACAGTTCTGGATACGCGCCCTAATCCCAATGACCGCAACGCCTCTCAATTAACTGAAAGGGGGTGATTTTCAGTTAGGTGGTCAGCAAAAGCAGACCGTCCCGCTTTTGAGTTTTGCGGCGGCCTGGCGGATAGATGGAACTGCGGGCTGCGAGTGGTTGCGGGGGCGAACAAAAATAAATAGTCTCTCAAACGGGGTCAGGCATGACAGCGCTGCCACATCCCGCCACCAGTGTTCGGTTCAAGCACCCACAAAACCTTGCTCCTGAGTAACAAGACACCGAGTTACATGGCGGGCACGAGTTGGATACCGAAAAATGGGTTCTTCTGGCTCAGGGGAAAAAGGTGACAGCGTGCAGTCCAAACGCAGTTACAGCCCGCGTGGTGACATCGAATAGAGGCCCAGGGTGACCTCGTAGGCATCCAGTGCCGACATGCGCTTCAGCTCGTGTCCGGCACCCCAGGAGTCTGTGAACAGCACCTCATTCCGCGTCCCGTTGTAGCCGATGACCATGCGCATGTGGCCGCCGCGCATCTGGCCCCCGGCGGGCAGAGGCGGCTCCTCCTTCGCACGGCCAAGCTCCAGCGCCCAGAGAAGCGGTACGCCCTTGTCCGCGTGCTCCTTGATGAGGCCGCTGAACTCCTTGAGCGACACCCGCCGCCTGCCCTTACCGTCATAATACAGCTCTGGGTTGACCAGCGGTTTGAAGGTCACTTTGAACTGGCCATCCACCTTCGCCAGGCTCTTTTGCATGGTCATCGCGTTTGCCCCGCGCTCTACATCCACATCCAGGAGTTGTGCCATCTCGTGCTGGTCGCACGGGATCTGCATGTACTCAAAGAGACGCTGGCAACTCGCCACCACGCAGTAGCCCTTCGCCCCCTGGTCCACCATCGGTACGCCTGCAATGTAGGTGTCCCCCTCCGGCGATTTCTTCACATTCCGCGCCAGGGCCATGCGCTGCACGCCCACACTCAGCTTCCCCATGCTCCAGTCCGCCTGGTCCGGCGCGGCCAGCTTCAGGCGCAGGAACTCTGGCAGCCCGCCCGCCGCCGCATAGTCATTGTGCTCCAGCAGCGCGATGCCTGCCGCCGTCGTCCATGTCCAGCCCGCCACCTTCACCGCCGCATTGCCGGAGATGAGCTGGCTACGCGGTGCCACCTTCATGACCTGCCCGAGGTTCTGGCCGATCTTTTTAAAGATACGCTCAAACTCCAGCACGCTCATCTGGCCGGAGTCTCCCCGGTTGTAGAAAGACACCGTCGCCCGTGCCGCCCGCCCATTGACAAATTCAACGACCGCCTCCTCCACCTTGATGGAGCCGCCGAACATCGTTAGGCTCGTCTCCACATCGGTAAACATCTGGCGCGAGAAGCGCGCGCGGTCCTTCGCTACGTTCAGCCACTCGAACTGCGGTGGCTTGATCTGCCTTTCTAGCCGTGGCCGGTACTGTGTTTCAAAGACATCCGCACTCGTCTTCCACATCTGGGGAAAGTTCAGCAGCAGGTCAAGATCAGCAGCCAGCTTCGGTGCAGACGGCGCCTGCGCTGCGAGAGGGATTGTCCAAAGCACCAGCAAGCCCAGGAGGATCAATGAACGTGGTAGTCGCTCAACTTTGGCTGCACAGTGACAGCCGACAGTGGTTTTGATGGGGAGGCTCATGAGCTAGGCATCGGGATCAACTAAACCTAAAACATTCACAACTATCTCGATATTGCTGATGACTGTAAACCTGCGGCTGCTGGGCGCTATCTGCCTATGGCTTCGCCAGTAGCCGCGCCATAATCTTCTCTGTGCGGGAGACGATGCGCTGTGGATCATCGAGTAAGCCCGCACTGAGCAGCGCATTGTCCAACACCTGCTCGGCGATGAGTTTCGCGCTTTCCGCATCACTCTGACTCAGGGCGGCTAGCTTCTTCACGATCTCGTGACGTGGATTGATTTCGAGGATGACCTTGGGTGCCTCGACCTCGTCGGGCTTCATCGCTTTCATCATCTGGCGCATCTGCGGCGTCATCTCGCCATCGGGCGTGATTGCCAGCGCAGGGCTGTTTACCAAGCGCTTGCCGCTGCGAACATCCTCCACACCCTCGGCCAAGCTTTCCTTCAGCCAGTCGCACAGCGTCGTGGTATCGGCCTCGCTCAAAGACTCGCCTTCACCGGCAATGTCGCCCAGGTCCACCTCGTTCGAGTTCACCGCCTGGAGCTGCTTGCCGTCGAACTCGTGCAGCGAGGACACCACGTATTCATCAATGCTCTCATAGAGGTAGAGCACCTCATAGCCCTTCGCTTTGAATGCTTCCAGATACGGACCGGTCTCGATGGTGTTGCGGCTCGGCGCGACTTGGTAATAGATCGCTTTCTGGTCCTCCTTCATGCGCGCCACATAGTCGCCTAGGCCGATGACCTCGCCCTTGTCGGTGAGGCTGGACTCAAAGCGCAGCAGCTTGGCGATAGCGTCGCGGTTCAGGTGATCGGTGGCCACGCCTTCCTTGAAGAACCGGCTGAATTTTGCATAAAACACCTGGAACTTCTTCGCGTCATCCTGTGCCTCTTTGTCGAGGAATTTGAGCAGGCGCTTGGTTACCACCTCGCCCAGCTTGCGCACCAGCGCGCTGTCCTGCATGGACTCGCGGGAGATGTTCAGCGGCAGGTCTTCGCTATCAATGACGCCGCGCACGAAGCGCATCCATTCAGGCAGCAGCTTTTTCGGATGCGGGTCAATGAGCACCTTCTTGCAGTAGAGGCCCACGCCCGGCTCCATCTGGCCCATGCCAAAGGACTCCATGTTCTGCTCCGGCAGGAAGACCAGCGCATTGATCACCAGCGGCGCGTCCGCCTGGAAGTGCAGGCGATAGCTAGGCTCATCAAAGGCGTGCGCGGTGAATTGATAGAAGGCTTTGTATTGCTCCTCTGTGACCTCGTCCTTCGACTTTAGCCAGATGGCCTCCACCGTGTTCACGCGCTCGCCATTGAGCTGGATGGGGAAGCCGACGAAGTTCGAGTACTTGCCCAAGATGGCCTTCACGCGGTGCGGTTTGCAGAACTCCAGCGCGTCCTCCTTCAGCTTGATCACGATGCGCGCGCCGCGCTGCTGGTCGGGTGCCTCATCAATGGTGTAGGTGCCCGCGCCGCTGCTGGACCAGACGAGATGCTCGCCGTCATTGCGCCAGGAATGGGAGTAAACCTTCACCTCCTCCGCCACCATGAAGGCGCTGTAGAAACCGACGCCGAACTGCCCGATCAGAGACGCCTCACCGCCCTTGCCCGCGTTCTTCAACGCTGCCGCAAAAGCCTTTGATCCCGAGTGCGCGATAGTGCCGAGGTTTTCCACCAACTCGGCCCGTGTCATGCCGATGCCGTGGTCTGCGATGGTCAGCGTGCCAGCGGATTCATCGGTGCTGATGCTGATCTCCAGCGGCAATTCCGCGCCGAAGACATCGTTTTCCGTGAGCTGCGTGAGGCGCATTTTCTCCAACGCATCAGCAGCATTGGATACCAGTTCACGGATGAAGATTTCACGGTCAGTGTACAGGCTGTGGATGACGATGTCCAAGACCTGCTTCACCTCGGCCTGGAAGTCGTGCGTGATGGGTGTGCTCATAGTTTTTTGGGTGGCTTTTGAAAGAGGGCGCAAAGGATAGTGGGAGGTGCCCTGGGGTCAAGCGTTGCCTGGGAAATAGGCTGTACGCGCAATAGTTAGCATCAAAATTGAGATAACCAGCCACAGCGCCGGTCGTGGTGAGCCGCTGTCGGATGCTAGATGAGCACGACCCCTTTTATGCTCTGGGTATCTCAAAGCGCCTTGGCTGGTTGCCCTAAAACTGGGGGATGGTCTCGTAAACGTAGGTGGGCATGGAGGTGAAATGATGAATGACAAAGGGAAGGGCGGTGCAGCAAGGGTGGAAATGAAAACGGCGTCCCGGTGAGGGGACGCCGCGAGGAGAACTGCTGATTTGATCAATGATTATCGCTAACGTGAAGCGCCTTGTAGCCTCCGGTTGCCTTGAAGTAGAGGATGAGCAGGAGGTAGAGCACGGCCATGATCGCGGGAACCGCTGCTGTGATCTTCAGCGCCATGCGCCCTCCCTCAAGCGTGGCGGCCGTCACTGGCTTTGCGTCGGCTTCAGACGATGCTTTGGCGGACTCCCACCACTTGGCTAGCTCCTCATGGTTCTTGTCGGTCTTGCCGTCTTTGGCGAGTGCCGCTCCCACATTGGCAAGCTCCTTGCCACCATCGCCGAGGACGCCAACCTTGGCACCGTCAAGTCCCTTGATTTCCGGGAGAAACAGGAAACCCTTGGGATCGCTCACAGAGTAACGTCCGTAGGTTTCCGGAGCCTTCGCTTCGAGGTTCTTGGTGGCATAGTAGTCCTGCTTGTAGCCGATGGCGGGACCACCGAGAAGGCCCGCCGAGAGCATGCCCATGCCTCCCATCAAGCCGATGGCGACGGCACCGCCCTTGGGGTAACGTTCGGATGCTACGGCGAGCATGGTAGGCCAGAGAAAGGTCTTGCCGCAGGCATATACAGTGGCGGCCACGACGCACATGACGACACCTTCCGCGTTGCCGAGCATGGTCAGTCCTACGGCACCAAGAATGCCGCTGACGAAGAGCAGGCCAAGCGGCGAAATGGTGTGTACAATGGGGCCTGCCACAAAACGGAGCGCAAACATCAGCAGCGAAGTATAGACGAAAAGCTTCAAGCCGTTCGCGGGGCTGGCCATGATGGTGCCCGTGATCTTGGAAATCCAGGAGTCCGTGCCCAGCTCGACGTAACCGACGAGCGCGTGAAGGACGAGCAGGATGATGAAGATCGGGGTCATGACCGACGCAATCATCTGGCCGATGCCGACACCTGCTGAAGCGACCTCGGATTTCGGAAACTTCTGGCCGAGGAGCATGATGCCATAGAGCACGACCGGAATGAGGAAGAGGGACATTTGAATCTTCCAATCCACCGCTGCGGCAAGAACTTTCCCGGCATCGTCCACTTTTGCGGACATGAACGTGGAAGCGAGACCACCGAGCACCAGACCAGCAGGCCAGCCAGCATGCAGGATGTTCAGATAGTGTGTCTTGTTTTTCGGGAACAGAGTGGCGGTCAGCGGATTGACGACCGCCTCGCACACACCGTTGCCAATGGCGAAGATGAACATGGCGCTGAAGAGGCACCAGTAAGCGGCTTCTTTCCCGCCGGAGGCAAAGAACGCCGGCGTCGCGAGTGTCAGCACCGCCGACACGAAATGCAGGAGGAAGGCGGCGATCATCAGCTTGCCATAGCCTATCTTGTCCGCGAACAGGCTGGTGATGATGATGACGAGGCCGAACCCGGTCAGGCCACCGCCGGTGATGGTGCCGAGCTCGGTCATGGTGAAACCGAACTGCTCTGCCCACTGGCCGAGAATGCCACCCCGGACGGAGAAGCCGACGCCAGCCGCGAGGATGGCCATAAATCCTGCAAGAAGCAGGCGTTTTGCATTGGGCGCGATGCCTTCAGAGGATGCGGACATAGGATGGTGCGATATGGTTGTGTTTGGTTTGAGGTGTTAGGTCTGCTGGAGACGGGACGCGGTTTTATCAGAAAGCTGGGAGGCGACAAGAAAAATCTCAGAAGCCCGCACCTTCCTCACTATTGCCGATGGCGACGGGTTTGTAGCCGCCCCTGGCCTTGAACCAGGCAAACATTCCGACATAGCAAAGCAGCATGAAGCCGGGCAGGATGGCGATGGTGATGAAGACGCTGCGCTTGCTGGCAGCCTGCACGGTATCGAGCTGCGTGTGCTTCTCCGCAGGCAGCGCCTTGATTTTATCCTGATCGAGCGTGGGTGCGCTGCCGAAGATGCCGGGTTTTGGCTCGCCTTTCACCTCGGCATAAAGCGTGACGTGTTCGGCGGAGGTCAGGCGCTTCTCCATATCGAGATCCTGCTTGTAGCCGATGTAGGGGCTGCCGAGGACACCAAGGAACAACACGCCGACGGCGGAGACACCGTTGAGCGTGAGAGCACCACCTTTGGGGAACTGCTCGGAGGTCAGGCCCAGTGTGGTGCTCCACAGGAAAGTTTTGCCGAGAGCATAAACTGAGGCAGCGGCCAGGATGGTCCAGCCAGTGGCATTCGAGAGGAATATAAGGCCACCAATGGCAATGGCAGCGCTGATGAGGAGTAGGCCGATAGGGGAGAAGCGATGCACGATCGGACCGGCATAAAAGCGCAGCACCGTCATTATCACGGACACATAGACGAATATCCAGGTGGCGAAGTTCGGGAAGTCCGGCCCGCTGAGCTTCAGCAGCTCCGGCATCCAGCCATCCGTGCCCAGCTCCGTGGTGGCCAGCGGCCCGATGGTGATGAGAACGACGATGAACAGCCAGTTGCCCAGCGAATGCGTGTAAGCTCCAGCTACCACGCCCAGAACCAGCCCAGCTACGAGCGAGGAGACCAGAGAGGCCTCACGGCCCATCATCTGCATGACGGCGAAGTAAGCGAGCGACCCGATGATGAAAAAGCCCACCGCGCCCACCTCCTTGAGCATGTCGCGGTAGCTGACCCCGGCGGCGACGCGTTCATTCACTGGGAATTTGCAAGGCAGGATGAGCAGGGCATACAGGACGACGGGGATGAAACACAGCGCGAAGCGAAACTGCCAAACGGCACCGAAGAACAGCCTCGTGTCCGGCAGCAACGCGCAGAACAGCGCCCCCAGCGCCAAACCGGCGGGCCAGCCGGCGTGCAGGATGTTCAGCCACTTCGACTTGTTCTTGCTGAACAGGGTCGCGACGACCGGGTTGATGAACGATTCGACGGTTCCATTCGCAACCGCCACCAGCAGAGTGCTCCAGTAAAAGTCCTGGAAGCTGGAAGCGCGCAGGGTGAGCACTAGCGACACGACATGGCAGACGATGGCAAACAGCGCGACCGTCTTGTAGCCGATGCGGTCTATGATGAAGCTGAAGAAGATGATGCTCAGGGCGAACGGCCACATCCCCGCTCCATTGATGTCGCCCTTCTGAGATTCGGAGAGGTTAAAACTGTCCTGCAACATGCCGATGGTGTTCGCCCGCACCCCGAAAACGAAGGAGGTGGCGACGAGGGCGATGAAGCAGGCCCAGAACAATTTCATGTCGGGCTGGGCGGAGGGAGCGGTCTCGGATTTCATGGTCTGGGCAATAAAGCGCCGCGATTACAGGGGAAATCCTGCAACGCGGCAAATTCTTTTTTCACATCATTCATGCCAGCCCGGCCCGCACAGTGTCAGAGGAAACAAACCCTTCCGCTGCTAGCCGCCGCAGGCTACTTCTTCCCAAACAGCAGCCCCCAGAGGAACATCAGCAGCAGCGCACCGGCAACGGCGGTGGCGATGCCGAGCAGCACCGTGGTGATGGGGTTCATGCCCTGTTTGCCAGGCATAATGAGCTTTGCGAGCATGCCAGCGACGAGGCCAAGTGCGGACCAGATGAGGATGGATTGGAGCATAGGCTATGACGCTAATAAAGGGTCGTTGAGATCGTCAATTTTCTTTTTTGGCACCAAGCTGGGAAACGCTCACACGGTTACGCTAGGAGGCGAACTTGACCGTTGGCAAGAGGTTGGCGTAGTCTGCCGCCATGCGCGCGCGATTAGTCAGCCCCTACACGGACTACGGCTTCAAGAAGCTCTTTGGCGAGGAGTGATCAAAGCCCTTGCTCATGGACTTTCTCAACGAGCTGCTGCCGCCCCACCACCGCATCGCAGAACTGAGCTTCCAGCCCTCCGAACGGCTGTCGGAGGCGGACACCTCGCGTGAAGCTATCTTCGACATCTACTGCCGCTCTGGCCGCTCTGCTTCCGGGGAGCGCTTCATCGTGGAGATGCAGCAGGCCAAGCAGGACTACTTTAAGGAGCGCATGGTCTTCTAGTCCACCTTCCCCATCCGCGAGCAGGCGCAGCGTGGCGGCTGGGATTTCAATCTGGCAGCGGTGTATTGCATCGGGCTACTGGACTTCGTCTTCGATACCGATGATGGCGAACAACAAGTGCTCACTCGAGTACAACTTAAGGACGAGCGTAATGCCGTGTTTTACGACAAGCTAACCTACATTTACCTGCAGATGCCAGTGTTTACGAAAGGCGAGGGTGAGCTGCGCAGCCACTTCGAGAAATGGCTCTTCCTCCTCAAGCACCTGGAAGACATGGATGAAATCCCCGGCATCCTCAATGAGCCGGTGTTCCTAGCAGGATTCAAGCTCGCCGAGATCGCTCATTACGGTGAAGCAGAACTCGCGGCGTATGAACAAAGCCTGAAGGTGTATCGCGATCTAAAGAACGTCATAGACTCTGCTGCACGCAAGGGGTGGGCGGAAGGGCTGGAGGAGGGAATGGAAAAAGGACTCGCGCTGGCTCTGTCCCGTGCAATGGCGGGCGGTATGGGCGAGGTGGAGGCACAGCGACTGTTGGGTCTGTAGGCAGCGATCGGTTGCAAAGGTTATTGTGGGGTGGGGAAGATGACTTAGCTGCTGACGCGTGCGGATTCCTGCACTATCCTTCCGGCTATGTCACTGTGTCTTTCCTTTTCCAGTATGGGCAATCCAGCGGAGGTGCTGGAGTTGAGCGAGCGCTCCCTGCCCCCACTGACTGGTCATGAGGTGCGTGTGCAGATGCGCTATGCCCCGGTGAATCCGGCAGATCTAAATTACATTGAGGGAACCTACGGACGCGCCGCACACCCGCCCGCCGTCCCTGGTCACGAGGGTTGCGGGGAGGTGATAGCAGTAGGGCCACTGGTGGTCTCCCTGGAGAAGGGGGATGTGGTGATGCCGCTACTGGGCACTGGCTGCTGGGCACAGCACATGACAGCAGCGGAGCATCACTTCGCGAAGCTGCCGCCAGGTATTGATCCTGTGCAGGCTGCGATGTTGCGCATCAACCCCGTCACTGCCTGGCACCTGCTAAAGCACTGCACTGACCTGCTGCCGGGGGACTGGGTGGTGCAAAACGCGGCCAACTCTGGCGTGGGCCGCGCACTGATCCAAGTGGCACGGCACCTAGGGATCAGAACCCTCAATTTGGTGCGCCGCCAAGAACTGGTGGCAGAGCTGCAGGAACTAGGCGCGGATGCAGTCGTCCTGGACGATGATGCGGGCCTGGCTGTGGCCAAGGCCCACCTTGAAGGCCAGCCCCTGCGCCTGGCCACGAATGCAGTGGGCGGGGACAGCGCCATCCGGCTGATGGAACTGCTGTCTCCAGAAGGCACGCTGGTGACTTATGGGGCGATGAGCCGCCGCAGCTTGAAGGTGCCAAACAAATTCCTTATCTTCAAGAACCTTACCCTGCGCGGCCTGTGGATCACCCGCTGGCTGGAGCAGGCAGGTACGGCAGAGTTGTTCGAGGTGCTGGACCCTCTGGCAAAGCTAATGCTCCACGGCGACCTGCGCCTGGCAGTGGATGAGGTGATCCCCATGCAGGACCACCGCCGCGCCATGCACCGCGCCCAAGAGGCTGGACGTGCGGGCAAGGTGATCTTGGATCTGTCGTGACGAGTAGGATTAGGATGATGTGCTCTACACGACCCATGTTGGTGTTGGCCGCGCGGGCATGACTTGCTCAAACGCATGGCCGCAGGCTAGCAAGAACTGCTCTGACCAGGCGGTGCCCATGAAGGACAGGCCCACAGGCAAACCATCCACCAGCCCCATCGGTACGGTGAGATGCGGATAACCCGCCACGGCAGCGGGGGTGCAGGCTACGCGGTTTTCTGTGTCGCCATGCGTCAGGTCCACGGTTCCTTCAGGGTCGTTGGTGGGGCAGATAAGGGCATCCAGGGCATGGGCGCGGAGGGAGGCATCCAACCCCAACGGTCCAGCTATTCTGCGCGCTTCTGCCCGTAGGGTCGTCGCTTCCGCGATGGCCTCCGGTGTACCTCGAAGTTGTGCGCGCTCAAAAAATTCCTGGCCGAAATACGGCATCTCCTGCGCCCGATGATCTTCATTGTAGGTGATGACCTCCGCCAATGAGCTTACCCCGGCAGCACGCTGCTCCAGGTAGCCGTTTAAGTCTTGGCGCAACTCTGTTAGCATGCACTGCCAGGCTAAACGCCCCGCCTCCTGTTCGTGCGGCAGGTCCACGTTATCCACGATTTCTGCCCCGGCCTCGCGCAAATGGTTTAAAGCCCTGTCAAAGAGCGCCAGCACGCCAGGATGGCTGCCGCACTCTGCGCGGAGGATGCCCAGCCGCTTGCCGCGCAGGCCTTTTGCCGTCAGGCCAGCCGTGTAGTCAGGGCAGATATGCCCCGCCGCCGCCGTGGTAAAGCCATCCCTTGCATCCACTCCGGCAATGACATTGAGAACCAGTGCTGCATCCCACACGGTGAGCGTCATCGGCCCGGCGGTGTCCTGCCAGCGGGTGATGGGGATGATGCCTGCGCGGCTGACCAGCCCCGTAGTCGGCTTCAGCCCGACGATACCGCAGGCGCTGGCCGGGCTAACGATGGAGCCATTGGTTTCTGTCCCGATGGCCGCCGTTGCGAACCCTGCGGCCACAGCGACCGCTGAGCCGGTACTGGAGCCACTGGCACTGTGGCCGGGGTGGTGCGGATTCAGCGTCAGGCCACCGCGCGCACTCCAGCCACTGGTGCTGTTGGGGGAGCGGATGTTCGCCCACTCGCTGAGGTTCGTCTTTCCCAAGAGGACCGCCCCAGCTCCTCGCAGCCGGGTGATGACGGTGGCATCTCTCTCCGGTCTTCGACCTCCTAGCAAGGCCAGGCAGCCTGCTGTGGTCTCCATACTATCAGCCGTGTCCATATTGTCCTTCACCAGCACCGGGATGCCATGCAGAAGACCACGCTGCGTCTGCTGGCCGAGGCGGTTGGCGATGATCAGGGCATCAGGATTCACCTCCACGACCGCGCGCAGCAGCGGTCCGGCCTGGTCCAGCGTGCGGATGCGGTGGAGAAAGTGTTCCGTTAGGGCGGGAATGGTCATCTTTCCCGCAGCGAGCAGCCCGGCCCACCCTGCCAGGCTCTGCAAGGGCGGCAGCACAAGCCCATGCCGCCTGGCGCAAGTAGCCATCGCCAGCCCCGCTGCAGCAGGTATGGCCGAATGGAGCAGGCTGCGGCGATTCATGGGCAACTTTCCTGCTGCTGTCTCCGGCTAATCTTCGCGCTCATAACTGGGCACTATATGCGGTCGGCCCCTGAGTGCTGCTGGGCGATTCAGTCTAAACCTATTCTCCTCAACCCTTCGCCGGGGCTGTGGAGGCGGGGCTGACCGGTGTCGAGGTCTTTGGCGGCGCGTAGTAGTAGCTGGCGTAATTGTAGTAAGTGTACTCTTTCAGGTTCGTGGTAGAACGATTCAGGATGATGCCACCGACATTGACCTGGCGCTCATAGAGCAGATCCAGTGCCTTGCCAGTGAGGCGGGCCATCGTGGAAGATAGACGCACGACAAAGAGGACGGTATCCAGCTTTGGCGCGAAGCTGCCTGTGTCATCAGCCACCAGGACGGGGGCACTGTCGAAGATGATGTAGTCGTACTCGTCGCTCATCTCACGCAGCATCTCCTCAGCAGTCTTGGAGAGGAGCATCTCTGAGGTTTGGTCAAAGACCTCGCCACGGGCCAGTAGGTCGAGATTGCGCGTGCCGGTCTCCTGCACAGCATCCCGCCAGTGCAATCTACCGCGCAGCACCTCGCTAAGACCGGGGCTGCCGGGCAGCTTGAAAAGCTCGCTAACGCCGCCACGGCGTAGGTCACAGTCCGCCAGCAGCACACGCGCACCAGCGAGGGCCATGGTGACGGCGAGGTTGGAGGTGACGGTGGTCTTGCCCTCGTTCGGCACGGCGCTGGTGACGAGGATGGTCTTCGGCATCTTCCCCTGCCAGTTCTTGAACAGAATAGAGGAGCGGACATTGCGAAAGGCCTCTGCGTAGAGGTGGCGGTCATCATTCGGGCGCAGGAGGGCCACATCCCCGCGCTGGCGCTGCTCAGGGATCTGGCCGAGCACGGCTTCCGATGGGAAAAGTGTCTGGAACTCACTGAAGGAGTTCATGCGGTCATCCAAGCGATCAAAAAGTACCAGCACGATCATACCGAAGATGAGGCCAACGGCGAGGCCACCGATGAGCGGTTTGATCCAGTCTTGCACGTCCTTGAGGGCCGGGGAGGCGCGTTCTTCGATAGCCACATAATCGGTCTGGATGCCGGTGAGGTTTTGAAACTCCTCGACACGCTCAAACATGCGGTCATAGGCCAACTTCGAGGCCTTGTAATCGTCCTCCAGCTTGCGGAACTCTCCCAGCTTGCCGCCAAGCTCCAGCGCCTCTTTCTGCTTTTCCATGATCTGCTGGTCCAGTCCCTTGATGCGTCGCTCCAGGTCGGCCTGCTGACTGCGGAGTTCCTTGACGATTTCTTCATCAAAGCTGGTCAGGAGAGATCTTGCAGACTCGATTTTTTTGTCCACCTCCACCACCATCGGGTGCTGCGGTTTGAAGTCGGTGAGCAACTTCTGGCGCTCATTGACCAGCTTGAGAATTTCCTTCTTCGTCTCAATCCAATCACGCTCGGCGGAGGTCAGACCAAGATTCCCTGCGCGTGCGGACTCCACACCCGGCGCGGTAGTTTCACCTTGGTTACCAGTAGGCTGTGGAGAAGTCACGATAGCGCCGGGGGCGGTGGCGCTGCGCTCACGTTTGATCATGGCAGCGTCAACATCCTCTAGCCCGAGTTTGATATCGTTGAGTTCGGTCATCAAGGACTCGCGCTTGCCCTTCAACCCCATGAGAAAGGAGGCTGCCTCATTGTTGCCATTTGTCAGGAGGACAATGTTGTTGGCCTTGCTGAAGGCCTCAAGCTTGGTGCTGATGTCCTGGAGTTCTTTGCTCTTCTTTACCACGGTCTCTGTGAAGGTGTTAAGGGCATGCTCCAGCCCCTGCTCCCGCTGCTGCTGGCGGCGCGCCACAAACTCGTCAAGCAGAGCATCCAGAAATATCTTGGTGACCTTCGGCTCAGAGCCTATAGCGAAGACGTTGAAGATGGCGGAGCCTTTGTTCTGCGCGACGCGGATGTCAACGTCCGTGTCCTTGAGGTCGGGATGCAGGGCATGAACACGCAACCAAGCGCGCTTTTTCATGTCTGCGCTCTCCAAGGTCTCGATGATCGTTCCGTAGAAGTCGGTCAACTGCTCCTGCCAGCCCATCTGACCGCCATTGGCGACCATGCGCCCGCCGGCTACCATCTTGGCTAGGGAGCGGTACTCGTCGGGCTTTCCGGTGATGCGCAACGCCTGGACGCAGATGCCAATGCTGGCAGTGAGCAGCAGGAACCACCAACGGCGGCGCAGCAGGATTTTGTAGCGTTGAAACTTGGCCGAGGTTTCGTGAATGCGGCTCAGAGTCGCGGACTGGGACTGGCCTGGCAGCGTGAGGGGTTGTTCCATGAGGGGGTGGGGGTGGAAATAGGTTGCGTGGCGTGTGGATGAGGGCATTCAGCCAGGCGGTCCGCACGGGACACAGCCTGCATCATCGCTGAAATCTTTCACTTCACCATTAGAAATTCATGGCCCGCCTGGGTTCAGTCCGCAACGCCCCGGCAAGGTGGCTCCCAGCAGGGTCAGAAGTTGATCTTCTTTTCATCCACAATAATGACATCATTGGACCTGATATAGATGTCGTACTCCAGATTTCCACGGCGCATGATCTCATCCAGGTTCACAAGAATTGTCTTGTTCCCCTGTTGTGTTTTGCGCACCAACTTTACTTTCTGAGGATGGGCGAACTGGGCGAACCCGCCAGCGCGCAGAATAGCCTGGCTGATGGTGATGTCTTCGTCAGCAGGCAGTTCATACTTGCCCTGGCGGATGACCTGTCCATAGACGGTGAAGAAATCAATCTGGTAGTCGGCCGTGCGAAAGCGGGAGTTCGGATCGTCCACCCGCTTCAAGTCAATCGCCACAATGACGGTGGCTTTTTTGTAGTAGCTCTGCTCCAGACGGCGCTTCACCTCGTAGCCGAATTGCTTGCAGGTGCGCCCGGTTGCCTTCACCAGGCCAATATGCGGTGCGTACACCTCCCCCGTGGCACCGACGCGGAGTTGGCGCGGCTCACCACCGTCTTCGACGATGCGAATGCTGATGACATCTCCGGACTCGATGGGCTGGCTGTCGTCTAGCACCTCCATGTCATTGATCACCGCAGCCGAACGGGCGATGTCCCCGGTGGGCACAGGTGCAGCAGGGGAGGTGCGGCGTTCTTCCACCGAACGAAAGCCAGGATCCTGGGCAAAGAGGGTGGCGGCACCGAGAAGAAGGGACGCGAAGACGACGGTACAGCGGGGATTCATGGATCGTGAACTTTGATGAGGCTTTCTGAGTACGCCTGTCTTTCAGAAGGCAGCGTAGAGCCTGTGATTTTAGAAATTATAGTTGAGGGCGATGATCACGCGGTTTTGATCAAATCCAGCCGCCCCGCCGCTAAGAACATTGGTGATGAAATGGCGGTAACCGAAGGAGAGATTGCACTTGGAGGTGAGTACATAGGTCAGATCCACATTGAAGGCGTGCTGTTCGAAGTCACCGTCACCGCCAGGGCCGACGGCATTGGCTGAGGTTTGGCGAACAGCATCGGTCATACCGTAGTGATAGCCGACTCCAAATAGCATCCGCGAGGAGAGGCGGTGCGAGAGATGCGCATCAAAACCATATTGCAGCAAGTCCTGGGCAAAGACACCGCCGGACATGCTGGCGCTTTCCACATAGCCGCTGAGGGAGATCTTACTGCCCTTCCAAGCGATGATGGACATGCCGTAGTTCAGGAAGTCAGCCGTCACATAGTTTGAGGTGACGTTGAGAGCGGACTCATGGCCGAAGGTCAGAGACTGGCTGATGCGGGAATTGAGCTGGTTGCTGATGGTGAGGCTGTAGTAGAAGTCACTGAGGTCAGAATTGTCACCCGTATCCAGGAAAGTAGGGGTGAAGGGAGGGGCGAGTGGGATGATCATGGCCAGTGGCAAGCTGTCGAAGCTGAAATTCTGATAGCCTGCAGCCGCGCGGATGTAGGTGGTGCTGCCGACCGGGAGAACGAAGAACAGGCCGATGTTGTTGAGCAAGCCGCCGGTATTGAACTGCTGGTCATAGCTGATGAGGGTGGAGCCACCTTCAAGCCCTGCTGTCCAGGTTCCTGTAGGGCTGTAAGTCAGGGAGCCGTGCAGGGAGTCCGTCACGCGGCTGAAGTTATTGAAATTGCTACGCGACTGACCGGTCACGGGATCACGCGAGGAGAGCGCGTCTGAAATGGAATGCATGTAGTTCATCGCCAGCGTCCAGTCGGAGTTGATCTGCCAGTTCGCTGCCAGGCCGGTATCGTTTTGGAAGACGCCAAAGACCTGATTGCTGCTGAGGGCGAAGTCGTTCTGCGCTGCCGGGCGGATCGAGACGCGGTTGTAGGCGGTAATGAAAACCGGGCCAGCCTTGATGTCGAAGGCAAGGGTGCTGCCGGGCAGCACGTTCAGCACGAAGTCACTCTCACCATACGGGGCCAACTCTGGGTTCATGAGGTAGCGGTCAACGCCGATAGCCGTGGAGAGGGAGAGCCGGTTATTCTGAGTGATCTGGTAGTTCGCATCAATGCTCAGAAGTGTGCTGCTAATGACATCTTCCTGCGGGGTGGCGGAGCGTGTGATGTTGTCGTTGTATTCAAAGCTCTGGTAGAGACCGAAGCCGACATTGATCGGGCCAAGTTTGAGATTGCGGCGTCCGTTAAGGAAGGGATCCGAAATGTAAGTCGGGGCAAAGAAACCCGTCGGCGAGGTGTATTGTCCGGCATAGTTGGTATAATCACCAACAGTGCGGGCCGCATAAGCTGCGCTGCCGCTGCGGACCGCTGGGCGGGCGACTTCACGCGCAGATTCAAAGTCGGTGCTACGCTGTCCCATCGGCGCGTCGTCACCACGATACACGCCGCTTTCATAGTCGTACGTCACATCGCCATCGCGCACGCCTGAGGCCGCGCTGGCGGCCTTTTCCGCCCGCTGCCGTTCCCGCAAGTCATCAAAAAAGAGGCCGGTCTGGGAGGGAGAGACACCATACTGCGCCTGCGCAGACGGCACACTGAACCATTGAACGACGACTGCCAGGGGGAGGAACCAGAGGGATTTGGACATGACGTTGAGCTTGGTGGAACTCATAATGTGTGTGGAAGCGAAATAGGGTGGACGAATAAAGTGCGATACAAGCAACAAGGCTTTCCTTTGTCCATCCTAAAAACCATTTGTGGCCGAAAAATCACAGATACCGCATGCAATGGACACTGATTGCATGAATTTCATCTCGATTTACGCCAACGCGTAGCCCCTGTACGGCGTTCGGCGGCCTGCTGCTGCCATATTGAGGTTTCTTTATCCGCACCCAAATCCAGTTCGAGTTGGACATCACTCTGGCTGGCCGAGGAGAGATCCCGCCGCTTGACAAGGCTATCAGATTCCAGGCTGACGAGGCCTCTGACTTGGTGAAGCATGCGAGACAGTTTGGAGGGGCGATGGTTCATAAATGACATGAGATACTGTTCTAAAGAACATATAATGTCAATCGCATACTCTTAACATGTCTGTATAATTTCCACCGTCTTTGGATCTTGACGCTGAGGCACCACTGGCCTGAATCCGCACCTATGCCAGACATTGCGCCCACCCGCACCCGCCTATCCATTCCTGAGTATGCGATGGCCCTGGCTCATGTCGCCAGCTTGCGCTCCGAGGATCCGTTCAGAAAAGTAGGCGCGGTGGCGATAGACTTCGACAACCGCGTGATCGGCACCGCCTACAACGGCCTGGCACCCGGCTACGACGCCACGCCTGACTTTTGGCAGGACCGCGACGAGCGGCGCAAATACATGCTTCATGCCGAGGTGAACCTGTGCAGCCTGTTCACCCGCGGCAATGTCCGCCTCGTCGCCTGCACCACCAAGCCCTGCACGAGCTGCATGCAGATGCTATGCGCCTACGGTGTGAGGGAGGTGTATTACCGCGATGACTACCCGGAGTCCGAGGCCGACCTCATCGCCCAGCGCTACGGCATTCAGCTCGTCCAGCTCAGTTCCTACCCCCAGATCGGGCCACCTGCTGCTTAACAAGAACTGCCTAGCAGCACCAGGGCTGGCCTGTCGGGTAGATGCTATCAGAACGTCACTTGATTAAGCCCCATGTTCGATTTTTCAGGTTACAAGATTATCGTTGAAAATCAACAGTTCATCAAAATTGGGCTCAACGAACTTGGTGCCAATCAAGTGCCATTCGATATTCAAGACCGTTCACCATTTCCATGGACTCCTGCACATCTCGTGCAGACCCCACGTTTCACTGTCTTTACTTTTCACGGCTGTGAGGTCAAGATTCCGGCCATGAAGTCGCCCCTTCTTGATGCCCTGATGGACGCACCTGACCTACCCGAATTGATTGAGAAGGCCCAGTGTGCCTTCGCTCGTGAGCAAAAGCTGCGGCAGAAGTTTTACGCGTACATCAGCTCGGACTTGTGCGGCATGAGAAGGCCATGACCAGCTTTCCCAGGAATGACAACGAGCCGGACGTGCTATTTTCAGCCTAGCTAAGGCGGCGCTGATTGATCCTAACACGCTGAAGTTCGCCATCCCTGATCTCATCGTCGAGGTGCTCTCCCCTTCCACGGAAAAGCGTGACCGGGGCATCAAATTCCGGGACTATGAACTGCACGGAGTCGGCGAGTACTGGATCGTGGACACCGTGGCTGAGAGCGTGAAGCTGTATCTCCTAGCAGGAGAAACCTATGCGCCTAAACCGATGGCCTGATGATCAGCGATGTGGTGCCGGGTTTCGAGATTCCAGTGCGGGCGATCTTTGACGAGGCGGAGATCGCACGCACCATGAGGCAAATCTGGGTAGCAAAGTGAGTCGGCTACCATTGATGCGCTGGCGGACAAATGGGCAGGTCATTCACGATATTTTTTTCAGGTAATTCGGCACCTGCACGGCGTTTGCTCTTGGGCATTAGCATTCTTTCGCTACAATCCTACACGCATGAGCCAGCCAAGGTCAAACGCCCTTCCTCCATCACGGTGGAGGAGTTTTTCCGCCTCAATGAGAAGGCGCTGAAGCTCAGGCTGGTGGGCAGCAACGCGGGCTTCAAAAGCAATATCTCTCCGAGACCTCAGTGAACCGCCCCGGCCTGGCAGAGTGTGAGCGGACTACTCCAACGTGGAGCCAGTCTAGTGGCAGATGATGCGGTGCGCCTGTGGCTAATCGAAGATCGCGAAATCATAGGCTCTGCCCCAGAGGTGACGCGGAACATGATCGAAATCCGCGGCCTCGGCATCCTCAACGTGACCGCGCCCTTTTCAGATATGTGAAGCAGGAATACGCGCGATGAGCGTGTTACGACGCGGGACGGGTATTCAGTAATTGAGCTTGGATTCTATCTTCGGCTATGCGGTCAACAACCTGTGATTTGTAAGGTTCGGAGCCGGGATTGCCTTCTGGCTTGCGGCGGAAGGTCCAGGCAACTAATGACAGCGTAACGATTGATGATGCCGGCATCAGTACAGCAGCGGCCAGCGGACTGAGATGCCCCATGAGTCCTGCCATGACGGTGGCGATATTGTAGAGCACAGCGAAGGCAAACACACGATGCACTGCACGGCGATGCTGATGTGAAATATCCAGAAGCGCAGTGGCGAATCTCATGCTGTGACCGAGGAAATAGAAGTCGGCCTTATGCTCCAGGAAGCTACGACCACTGACTGGACTGCCAGTGCAGCTAGCTGCGTCAAAGGCGAGGCTGTCGTTAGCGCCATCGCCAATGTAGAGCGTGTCATGTGCATCGTGTGCGGCGACCCAGGTGGCTTTCTGCTCCGGCAGCAGGCTGTGATGCCAGTGGTCGCGAGGCAGTGACAATTGCGCCGCGATCTCGGCCACCTTCGCCTCGCGATCTCCGCTGAGGATGAAAACGGCGATACCGCGCCGTTGCAAACATTGCACCTCACTCACGGACTCAGCGCGAAGCTCATCACGGAACAGGAAGTTAGCGACGATTTCGCTGTCACGAGTAAAAATCGAATCGCAACGGCCATCATGGCTCCTGCTGAGGCTCCAGACGCGGCTGTCAGAGTCCTTGAAACTTAAACCGAAGCCAGGTGTCTCCACGACTTCACTTTCTACAAACAAATCAATACCGCAGCCGAGTACATCGAACAAGCTGCGGCTTACAGGATGCAGATTGCCGCTGACGAGATGACGCAAGGCAGCGCGTGATGTCGCGTCAAGCGACAGCGTACTCACGAGCACGGGATTCTCTAGCGTGAGCGTACCAGTCTTGTCGAAGATGAGCTTGCGGACGCGGGTCAGATTTTTCCACAGGCAGGTGCTGCGAACGAAGACGCCGAGCTGTTCCGCGCGAGATGCTGCGAGATCATCGGCGAATGGTGCGGCAACACCGAGAGCACAGGGACAAGAGACAACGAAGATGGAGATCATGACCTGCATGGCCCTGCCCACATCGCCCGTGATCCACAACCATGCGAACGCTCCAACGACGCCGATGATCACGACGACGATGAGATAAACGCGCAACAGGAGTTCCAGCCTGTGATCGCGCTGAATGTCAGTGCGGCGGGCTTCGATGAGTTTGCGCAGGGTGCTTTGCTCCCAGGTTTCGAGGGCGGTAGCCTCAATGTTGCGCGTGCCGATGTTGAGCGAGCCTGATGGAAGCAACTGCCCTGCACTGCGCTGCTGCGCCTCGCTTTCTCCGTTGATCCATTCGAGGCTGATGGACGCATTTGCATCGGAGAGTTCAGCGGCGACGGGCATGGCCTGACTGGGTCTGATAGCAAAGAGATCACCCGCCTTCAATTCGCCGACCGGCAGGGTCTTGCCATTGACGAGGACGGTCTCGGCAATGGAAGGGTCGCGCAGCAGTTTGCGGCGGTTGCGCGAGACGGCTGCCTGCTGCACCCAGCGTCCGCCGAGCATCAGAAAAATGAACATGGCGACAAAATCAAAATATTTCAGCCCGGCGATGCCGCCGACCCAGCCGACTAGAGATCCGAGATAGGCGGCGATGATGCCGAGCGTTATCGGCGTGTCGATGTGCAGTATGCCAGAGCGCAGACTGCGCCATGAGCGCTCGGCAAAGTAAGAACCGCCAACGAACAATGACAATGTGGCGGACACGGCGGCGATGAGATCGAACCATTTGGCAAACATGAATTCCGGTGCCATACCGAAGTAGGCCGGAAGTGAGAAAGCCATCGCATTCATGGCAAAGGCACCGCAGATGCCTACGCGGTGCTCCAGTTTGTTGTCTTTGATCGCTTCAATTCGCTGCGGTCCGAGCAAATAGCCAAACCTCTGCAATTCTTTGGCGAAGGCGATTGGCGAAAATTGCCCACTTATCCACGCCAGTGTGAGTTCACCCCGTGTGATGTCCACCAGCACTCGCGAGCCGCCAATGCGTGTGAAGAGTCGCTCGATGAGCCAGATGCAGCCGATGCATGAGAGACCTTGAACCGCGAGTGTCAGCTCAGTGCGGCCATCGGCGATGAGACTTTCCAGCCACTCGTAATCTTGCTCGCGCATGGCCTGCGAAGGCACTGGAGCTAGTGTTTGCGATGACTTCAAATCATAGAAATACTCGAAGCCCTGCGAGTGCAGCATCTCAAACACATACGCGCAGCCCGCGCAGCAGAAACCGTCGCTGCGTGAGGCTGACACCTGCGTGCCGCAATGCTGGCAGAGTGAAGGTTTCATCACGATAGGTGGCAGCAAGCTGCTTCCTCGCCGGTCAGCGTGCTGCGCAGACGCCAAGCCATGACGATGGCGGCGATGAGGGCGAGACCGCGCTGCGTTCGCTTCAGCGCAAGGGGTGAGAGTTTGATACCTATGCGGTGCAACTGTGTCTGCGCGAGCGCGAGCAGCGGAAGAGTGCCGAGGCCGAAAGCTAGGCTGAACTCGCTGCCCTTCGCGGCAGAGCCATTTGCCAGGGCTAGGGCAAACATCATGTAAAGCGGGCCGCACGGGATCAGAGGTGTGGCAATGCCGATGACGGTAGCTCGCAGGCTAGGCGCGAGTTGCGAAGCCTTGAGCCGAAGTCGCGCCATAGGCAGAGTTAGCAAAGCAGGCTTCGGTAGAAAGGCATCAGATCCGAGACCGATCAGAATGAACACGATGACTAAAAGCCATGGAAAAATAGCCACGCCGCGATAATGCAGCCACTCCACTGGCAATGTGCCGAGTGCTCCCGCAAGCGCACCAACGACGGCATAAGCAAATAGCCGCGCAACGTGGTAGAGCGTGGTGTCTCGAAGAAATGTGTCCGAACGGGATACGCCCCACGAGCACGCCAACGGTCCACACATGCCGACACAATGCAGGCTCGTGACGAGTCCGGCCAAGAATGCGGCTGCAGTCGTGTCAATGTTCGTGGGCATGGTTGGTATCAGTGATCAGTCTCCAAAGGAATACTGACAGGCTGATGGGTGGCTGCAAAGTAGATCATCACGCTCCAGGCACCGAACATGAGCGCAAAAGCGACTATGACAAGCAGCCACGGGCGCTTCGCTATCATTCCGAGTTCTTTTGCCTGTGGCTGTTTGTTCGCGCAGCAGTCGCAGCTTTGATCGCATCGGCGGTTACTTTTGGAGGTATTGTTTGGGGTCGAGGTAGTCATTGTTATTGATGCTGGTGTCCGGGCCGATGAACTCGAAGGTGCGTGTGGTTGCACTCGCTCCGCTGTGGTCGTCTGTCGCACGGATGATGAGTTTGATGGGCTTGTGATAACTTGAGATTGGTAGTGAGATGACGAGCGGGCGCTGTTCTTCCGCTTGGGCTTCGAGTGTGAATGCCGTTTCAGTGCCACTGATGTGGAGATCATCAGGGTGCGATCCTTCGAGCGTGAGCCGGTAGCTGCGTGTCTCGCTTTGCTTGTTGATGAGACGGATGAGGAACTGATTTCGAATGTTGCCGTCTGCCTGAACGTAGGCACTGCCGGGTGTACGCTGGACGCTAGCGAAAACGGGGGCGATGCGGCTGGTGGCGAATGCGAATGCGGTGGCACCGATTGCAAGCAGGACTGCATAGAACACGGTGCGGGGGCGGATAAAGCGGGTGCGGCCGCCATTGAGCGCGACATGTGAGTCGTAGCGCACCAGTCCTGCAGGACGCTTGAGCTTGCTCATGATGTCGTCGCAAGCATCGACACATGCGGCGCAGCCGATGCACTCGAGCTGTAGCCCGTTGCGGATGTCGATGCCGGTGGGGCAGACCTGCACGCAGCGTTGGCAATCGATGCAATCACCCGCGCTGGGATCAGTGGCGCGCCCTCGCGGTTCACCGCGTGTTCTGTCGTAGCCGATAATGAGAGTGTGTTCGTCGCTGAGCGCGGACTGCATGCGGCCATACGGGCAGAGGATGACACAAAATTGCTCGCGAAACCAACTGAAGGCGAAATAGAGCGCGCCAGTGAGAAAGGTGACGACGCTGAACGCAAAAAAGTGCTCTTTCGGAGACCCTGTCATCATGTCGTAAAGCACTGATAGCGAGACGAAGTAGCTGAGGAAGATGTGAGCGATGAGTGCGGAGAGCAGGAGATAGGCACTGTGCTTGAGGAAGCGACGCGCTAGCTTTGAGGCGGACATCGGTGCGCGATCAAGCTGCCTGCGCGCTGTGGCATCACCGTCGATGAGCCGTTCGACGCGGCGGAAGACGTGTTCGAGAAAGACGGTGTATGGACAGGTCCATCCGCACCATACTCGGCCAAGCACGGAGGTGACACAGAAGAGGCTGAAGCCAAGTCCCGTAACGAGAAAAAAGAACACCCACAAATCCTGTGTGGCGAGCGTGAGACCGAAGAAATGAAAGCGCTGGTGTAGCGCATCCAGGAATACGGCAGGGAAGCCGTTTACAGGTATCCACGGGAGAGCGACGTAGATGACGATGAGCAGCGCAGCGACGATGCGCCGCGATTGTGTGAAACGGCCCGTGACATCGGCCGGGTGCAGAATTCTCTTTGAGCCATCTGCGTTGATGGAGCCGAGCGAGGTGGTGTTAAGAGAGGATGACATTTATCATGGTGCTTTAGGTGCCAGCGGTGAGTCTGGCGCGAGCCTAACATCTTCATCCTGTTTGTGATGACTCATGATGAAGGCGACCACTTCGGTGACACGCCGCACTCCGAGCACGCTCTCCCAAGGGGCCATGCCCTTGGTGAGATCGGGTGCGCCTTTGCGGACTATGCGCATGATATCGGTGGGCTTGCCACCGTGCTTCCATTGGGTGTCATTTAGGGGAAGTCCGGGGAGCTTGACCCCACTTACCATGGCACTGAGATCAGGGCCGTGACAGGTGACACACATGCCTGGGGTCATGTATGTGGCCTTGCCAGCTTCGACCATGCGTGGGTCACGCGAGAACTGCCACAGTTCATCGTCGGTGATGCCAGCAAGCTTTTTGTCGGCATTCGCCTGACGCGCAGTGATGAAGGCGTCCATACGATCTTCATCGGACATGCCGATGCCGAGCTGATAGTAGGAAAGCCATGCGGCGATGGAAAAAACGATGGCAATGTAGAGGGTGAATAGCCACCAGTTCGGCAGTTTCTGGTCATACTCTTGAATGCCGTCATAGACGTGATCGCGGAGTATGGGTTCTGGATCGTTGGCAGGCATAGTCAGTCGTCGAGTGGGAGTTTAGAGAGATGTTCGGCGCTGTCTTTGGACAGCAAGATGCCGCGTAAGGTCATCAGTCCAAACACGAAAACGGTGACCGCAAAGGCGATGAGTGGCACTATGGTGTGCCAGGATTCGTAGGTGACACGGTAGAACATAAAAGGATTGTAGAAGGATTGGGTTACCGAACGGCCTGCCCGCGTACATTGTCGGGAATGCGCGGCAGCAGTGGGGAGGGTAGGTCTGGCTTAGGCTCCTGCGGCTCAGCTTTGTCATATTTGCCGAGCTTCTGCAGGTAGGCGATGATGGCTACGAGTTCTGAGTCAGGCCTCACGCGCTGGCCGTTGTTGTTCAGGTCGGTGGCGATGGCCGCTCCTTGTTCGAGCGCCTTCTCTTTGATGGTGGTTGAGTCCATGATTGGGAATGGGACGCCGAGCTGTGCGAGCACGGCAATTTTTTTTGGCAGTGAGCGCTGGTCAAACGGCTTGTCCTTGAGATGCGCATACGCAGGCATATTCGAGCCGGGCGAGATTGAGCGCGGGTCTATCATGTGCTGATAATGCCACAGATTGTTCCGCTGATCGCCTTCACGTGCAAGGTCAGGTCCGGTGCGCTTCGATCCCCATTGGAAAGGATGATCGTAGATGCTTTCGCCTAAACGCGAGTAGCCTTGATCCATGCTTGGGCCGTAGCGAAGTACATCGGGTTCGAGCGTGCGGATCATCTGCGAGTGGCAGTTGCAGCAACCTTCGCTGACATAGATGTCGCGACCAGCGAGTTCGAGTGGCGTGTAAAGTGTTGCGACACGATCCTCAACATTCTGCGCGGTATTAACTGTGACTGTCGGGATGATCTGGATGAGACCGCCGATGACGACCGCAACAAAAGTTAGCACCGTGAAGGGTAGATAGTTGTGCAGCAGACGCTCATACCAGAAAGCCCAGGTTTCCGAGCGTTCTCGAAATTTCTTTACCACTAGCCAAGTGAAAATGAGCGAACCAATCAAAGCGATGAAACTGGCTTCTGCGGGCAGGAATATCCAGCCGCCGAGGAGAATCAGCACGCCGAAAATATAGACAACCGGGTCATTCAAGAGAGTCTCCCTCCAGCTCATCGTGTCTTTTGCCGTGGGACTTATGACATCAACCTCACGTGTCTCATTGTGAGGTTGCCCAGAGCGGATCGTTTTGATCAAGTTCCAGGTCATCACGATAAAGCCGACGAGATACATCGCACCGCCGATGACTCGCAGGCCCATGAGGGGCCTGATGGACTGAAGTGTTTCGAGGAAGGTGTATTGCAAACCACTACCATCAGGCGTGGTTGCATTGAGCATGAGACCCTGCATGATGCCGCTGATCCACATCGCCACGACATAAAGCAGGATGCCCACAGTGCCGATCCAGAAATGGAAGTTCGCGGCAGAGACGGAGTACAGGTTGGTTTTCCACAGACGTGGCGCGAGCCAGTAGAACATGCCCGCAGCCATGAAACCGTTCCAGCCGAGAGTGCCGCTATGCACATGACCGATGGTCCAGTCCGAATAGTGTGAGAGTGAGTTTACCGCACGGATGGAGAGTAGTGGCCCCTCGAAGGTGGACATGCCATAGAAAGTGACGGCTGCTATAAAGAACTTCACCACCGGGTCCGTGCGCAGCTTGTCCCATGCGCCACGCAGTGTGAGCAGGCCATTTAACATGCCGCCCCAGGATGGTGCCCAGAGCATGAGGCTGAAGAACATGCCGAGCATTTGCAGCCACTTTGGCAATGAAGTGTTTAGCAGGTGATGCGGACCTGCCCAGATGTAGATGAACACGAGCGACCAGAAGTGAACGATGGAGAGCCGATATGAATAGACCGGTCGGTTCACCGACTTCGGCAAGAAGTAATACATGATGCCGAGAATGGGCGTGGTGAGAAAGAAGGCGACGGCATTGTGCCCATACCACCACTGGACGAGTGCATCCTGCACGCCGCCAAAGATGCCGTAACTGTGCGTCCAGCTTGTGGGGATCGACAGGTGATTGACGATGTAAAGCATCGCCACAGTGATGATGGTGGCGATGTAGAACCACAGCGCGACGTAGAGTGACGGTTCATTTCGCCGGTGCAGTGTGATGAAGAAATTCACGGCGAAGACTACCCATACCAATGCCACCGCAATGTTGATCGGCCAGATAAGCTCCGCGTACTCTTTTCCTCGCGAGAAGCCAAGAGGCAGCGTGATCGCAGCGGCGACGATGATGGCCTGCCAGCCCCAGAAGTGTAGGGATGATAGCCAGTCCAAGCCCATGCGCACCTTGCACAATCGTTGGGTGGAGTAATAGATGCCAGCGAACATCATGTTGCCAACGAAGGCAAAGATGGCAGCATTGGTGTGCAGCGGGCGCAAGCGCCCAAAAGTAAGCCATTCCGTGAGATTGAGCTGATGGAAGTTCATCTGCGCGGCGATAATCACGCCGACGAGCATGGCGACGATACCGAAAATAATTGAAGCCAGCATGAACTGCCGGACGACCTTGTCGTTATATTGGATGGTGATGCGTTGTGTCATGTGGGATCTGAGTCATCGAGGGGTAGAAGTGATGTATGCTCAATGCTCCGGCTCTGGCGCTGGCTGCGTTCAGCGATAAATAGCACGGCAAATAAGACCGCAAAGGAGAGGCTGACGAAGATGGTTATGGTAAATACTTCCATGAATAGGTGGTTACTTTTTTGCTAGGAAATAGCCATTACTGGTGCCTATCCATGATTGGCCCTGGGCGTGGAGCGGAAACGGGATGTTAGGGGGAAGTTGAAGATAGTGAGGGGAATGCAGGATGACGGGTGAACAGGGCTGATCACACCGCATTTCACGCCTGATTTTTTTAATTGGAGGATCGTTGAGGAGGGATTCATAACAGATTGTAATGCCCATGAAAATAGCTCTTCTTTCCGCTTTGCCAAGAATATTCCGGCAGATGAATTTAGGTGAGGAGTTTAAGTGTGAATCAAATTTAATTAAGATAAATAATATAAGTTAATTATTTATAAAATAAGAATTTATACAAAATTTCAAACCGGTTACTCTCGTCCAATGAACACGATCACCGTCATTATAGATGCCTCTCTTTACGACGCAGTAAAGAGGAAAGGGGGATGAGTGTGATTCCACCAGGCTATTGTGGGAAAAGGAGTAATTTTCAGAGAACCCGTTTCATGCGCGGCGTTTGCACTTGGGCATTCGCATTCTTTCGCTACAATCCCGCACGCATGAGCCAGCCTGCCAAGGTCAAACGCCCCACCTCCATCACGGTGGAGGAGTTTTTCCGCCTCAATGAGAAGGCGCTGAAGCTTCGACTGGTGGGCAGCGACGCGGGCTTCAAGCGCAAGATATCCGAGCCCTCGGTGAACCGCCCCGGCCTGGCGCTGTCTGGCTTTTTCACCTACTTCGCCTACAAGCGCGTGCAGGTCATCGGCAATTCGGAGCATTCATTTCTGGAGGGGTTGGAGCCACAGTTGTGCGCGGCGCGCTTCAGTCAGCTCTGCACGTGGGACATCCCTTGCCTCGTAGTCGCCCGCGGTCACCGGATCGGGGAGGAACTCGTTCAGATCGCTAATGAGGCGGGCATCTCCGTTTTTCAGTCCAGCATGATGACTATGAAGTTCATCAACGCTGCTACGATCAAGCTGGAGTGGGCATTTTCTCCCACGCTGCTGCTGCATGGCTGCCTGGTGGATGTGCAGGGCATCGGCGTCCTCATCCAGGGACGCAGCGGCTGCGGTAAGAGTGAGAGCGTGATCGGTCTGCTCCAACGTGGAGCCAGTCTGGTGGCAGATGATGCAGTGCGCCTGCGGCTGATCGAAGATCGCGAAATCATCGGCTCTGCCCCAGAGGTGACACGGAACATGATCGAAATCCGCGGTCTCGGCATCCTCAACGTGGCCGCGCTTTTTGGCGTCGGCTCCGTGCGCATGAGCAAGCGGCTGGACCTGCTGGTAAACCTGGTTCACATCCAGGAGTCCGAGGATTTGGAGCGCGTGGGCGCTGCCCCGCAGACGCAGGATTTGATGGGCCTGGCCGTCCCCAAGGTGGACATTCCTGTGGCTCCGGGCCGCGACGTGGCCGGGCTGATTGAGCTGGCTGCGCTGAACTACAAGCTGCGCGCCTTTGGCTACAACAGCGCTGTCGAGTTTGATCAAAGATTGTTGAAAAAAATGGCGGACGATCAATTAGGTTGATCTGCGCCCAATCTCGCTACTCCGTATGACGCTCAACAAAGAACTAACGATCCGTAACAAGATGGGCATGCACGCCCGTCCCGCCGCGCAGTTCGTCAAACGCGCGAGCAAGTACAAGTGCGACATCTGGGTGGAAAAAGACGACGAGCCGGTCAATGGCAAGAGCATCATGGGCCTCATGATGCTGGCCGCAGGCCGTGGCGAGACGATCAAGCTGACCACCGAGGGAGCGGACGCCGAGCAGGCCATGACCGACCTGGTGGAACTGGTGAACTCCGGCTTTGGCGACGTGGAGTGAGGGCGGGCGTCCACCTCACACCGGCACTTGCGCGCCCGCCACCGTCTCCGGCTTCGCAAACACCTGGCGGAAGAATTTGAGCATGTCCTCCACCGCCAGGTAGCACAGCGGCACGAGGTAAAGCGTGATTACCGTGGCGAACAGCGAGCCGTAGCCCATCGCCACGGACACCGGTGTGAGGAACTGCGCGGTGGTGGCCTGGGCGGCGCGGTTGGTGCCAAAGATAAGCTCCAGCACATGGCGGACGCCGGGCGGGCATGCCTCAATGAAATCCCCCATCTGGAAAATCAGCGGCATGAGGCCGACGAAGGTGGTGATCTGGGTCAAGAAGATGGCGCGGAAACGCGAGGCACCACCCTCCTGCACGGCGTGCCGCACATCTCCCGTCTCTTCACGCAGTTGGTTGATCCGGTCCACCAGCACCAGGGTGTCATTGACGATGACACCCGAGACGGCCAGGAAGCCGCACACGCTCATGAGGCTGAGCGGCAGGCCGTGGACGAGGTGGCCGAGGGTGCCGCCGACCAGGCCAAAGGGGATGACCAGCAGTACGACCACGGGCTGCGTGTAGCTTTTGAAGGGAATGGCCATGAGCGAATAGAGGCCCAGCAGCACGATTGCTAGTGCCCACCAGCCCTCGGCGGCGCTCTCGCGCTCTGCACGCGCCTCGCCCTCAAAGCTCCACTGCACATGCGGATGCCCGCCCATCAGTTCATTCATGAATGGTATGAGGCTGGCGCGGATCGTGGCAGGGTTGGTGGTGCCCTTGTTGACATCGGCGGTGATGTTCATCGCCCGGCGACGGTCCACGCGCTGGATGTTGGTGAAGCTCTTCCCCACCTTCGCCTCTGCCACCCTGGCGAAGGGAATCTCCAGCCCGGCGGTGGTACGCACGCGCATGGTCTCCAGCGTGGCGAGGTTCTTGCGGTCGGCTTTGGGGTAGCGCAGCATGACCTTCAACTCATTGCGCCCGCGCTGGATGCGCTGCACCTCATCGCCATAGAATGCCTGCCGCACCTGGCGGGCCAGGTCGTTGACAGTGATGCCCAGACCCTGCGCCTCCGGCTTTAGGCGCAGTTGGATCTCGTTGCGGCCGCTATCCAGTGTGTCACTGATATCAAAGACGCCCGTGTAAGTCGAGAGGTGCGCCTTGATCTTTTCGGAAAGCTCCAGCAACTCTTCAGGGTCAGTGCCTGATATCTGGATGTTCACCGGGTCGCCACCGCGTCCGATCTCGGCACGGAAGTTCAACTCCTCCGCCCCGACGATGGGGCCGATGCGTTTGCGCAGGTCGTTCGCCATGTCCAGCGTGTTCACCTGCAGGCTGCGCTCCTCTGGGCCGTACGTCTCAAGCGTCACTTCACCAATGTGGGAGGTGCCGCCGCTGCTGCCGCTGTAGGTCATACGCGTGGTACCGGTGGTAGCGATGATATTGCGGATGACGGGCCGCCCGTCGGGGCCTACATATTCTTTGCGCATCTCCTCGGCGGCCTGGTAGATGCGCTGGATGTGACCGTCAGTCACCTCAAAGGGAGTGCCGTCCAGCATGGTCAGGCGCGCCTCAATGCGCTCGCTGGCTACGCGGGGAAAGGTGGTCCAGGCGATGCGCCCGCTGAAAAAGAAACCCGCCAGGATGGCGATACCGCCAAAGAACACCGCCAGCATGGTGTACCGGTGCGCCACGCACCAGCGCAGGCTTGGGCGGTAAAACGTGTTCACAAACTTCCGCAGCATCCGCTCTGACCAGCGATGCACGGGGTACAGGATGTCCGACGTGCCGCTGAGAAAGGGCACCGGATGCGCCAAATGGGAGGGCAGGATGATTTTTGTCTCCACCAGCGCGATGAGCATGACCAGGATGAAGACAATCGCGATGGGTTGGAACATCCGCCCGAAATCGCCACCGCCCACCGCCATCGGCAGAAAGGCCACCACCGTGGTCAGCACGCCAAAGGTGACCGGCACCGCCATCTGCCGCGTGCCCTCGATCGCCGCCTCCAGCGCCGGCATGCCGCGCTGCCGCAGCGTGTCCACATGCTCGGAGATGACGATGGCGTCATCCACCACGATGCCAAGCACTAGGATGAAGCCGAACAGCGAGGAGATGTTTAGCGTGATGTCAAAGTACGGCATCAGCGCGATGGCACCGAGAAAGCTCGCCGCCATACCCACTGCCACCCAGAAGACTGCGTCCAGCCGCAGAAACAGCCCCACGCACAGAAAGATGAGTATCAGGCTGCTCTGCGCGTTTTGCAGCAGTAAGGTGATGCGGCCTTTGACGATCTTTGACCTGTCGTTCCAATACTCCAGGCGCACGCCATCAGGCAGCCTTTTGTCTGCGCCGCCCACATACTTTTTCACCGCCTCCGCAATGCCGATGGCATTCTGCCCGCCCTCGCGCATGACATTGATGACCATGCAGCGCTGGCCGTTCAGGCGTGCGATAAGCGGGTTCTCATTAAACCCGTCTTGGATCAGCGCGATCTCACCGAGCGTGAGCCGGGTGCCGTCAGGGCGCGTCAGCACCACGATGCGGGCGTAATCCTCCCCGGTGTAAGCGCGGCCACGCGTGCGGATGGAAACATCCCCCGCCTCTGTCTGCACCACACCTGCGGGCAGGTCCACCGCGCTAGTGCGGATGGCCGCGCTGATGCGTTCCAGATTGAGGCTGTACTTTCTCAAAGTCGCCTCCGGGATTTCAATGGCGATCTCATAGGCACGCACGCCGCCGATGTTTGTGTGGCTGATCCCCGGCAACGCAGCGATCTCATCGCGCACCTGTTCCCCCAGGCGGCGTAGGTCGTGTTCCGCCATATCCGCCGCCAGTACCACCGTGATGACGGAGTGAAAACTGTCATTGATCTGAATGGTCGGCTTCTCTGACAGCTCTGGCATGTTGGGCACTGCATCCAGGCGGATTTTCACATCTTCCAGCACCTGTCGCGGGTCATATTCTTCCTCGCATTCGATCATCACCGTGCCGCCGCTGGAGCTTGCCGAGGAGTAAATGTGCTTGATGCCTGCCACCTGCTGCACGGACTCCTCGATCTTCATCACGATCATCTCCTCTACCTCCTCCGGCGCGGAGGCCGGGTACGGCACGGTGATGGAGATCATGCGCGAGGGGATCTCCGGGAAGACCTCCAGCGGTATCTTGTCCGACATCAGCGTCCACACACCTGCAACCATGACCGAGAGCATGAGAAGATTGGCGGCGACGTGATTGCGGGCGAACCAGGAGATCATTGAGGGGGATGTCTAAATACAAAAACGCGAAGTGGGCAATGGAGAACGTCCCACGGCCAGGAAAGTTGCCCCTCATCCAGCCCCCAGTTTTCCTTTTGCACCCGCCGCCGCCGCGCTGCATAACCCCCCATGACCCTCGCCGACCTCAAAGCCCAAGTCTGTGCCGCCAACCGTGCCCTGGAACCCAGCGGTCTCGTCCGCCTGACCTGGGGGAACGTCTCCGGCATTGACCGTGCCTCCGGTCTCTGGGCCATCAAGCCCAGCGGCGTGGACTACTCCGCGCTGACGCCTGAGGACATCGTTGTCATGGACTTAGAGGGAAGGATCGTCGAGGGCAGCCTGCGCCCCTCCTCCGACACGAAGACCCACCTGCATCTCTACCGCGAGTTGCCAGAGATCGGCGGCATCACCCACACCCACAGCCTACACGCCACCATGTTCGCTCAGGCCGGGCGTGAGCTGCCTTGCCACGGAACTACGCACGCTGACCACTTTCACGGCACCGTCCCCCTCGTCCGCGCCCTCACGCCGGAGGAGGTTGCGGCGGACTACGAGCAATTCACCGGCGTCGCCATCGTCGAGCGTCTGCGCAGTCTCAAACTCAGCCCCCTGGAGATGCCCGCCGTGCTGCAACTGCACCACGCGCCCTTCACCTTTGGCAAAAGCGCGCAGGATTCCCTGAACAACAGCATCGCCCTGGAGATGTGCGCCCAGATGGCCCTCGGCTCCCTCACCCTCAATCCTGCCCTCTCTCCCATCCCTGCCCACATCCTCGAAAAGCACCACCTCCGCAAGCACGGCCCCGATGCCTATTACGGCCAGGGGAAGCATTGAATGCTGTTTAACACTGATCAATAAATCTACCTCTCCGGCCTACTTGACCCGCTGCCAGGCAACGCGCTGAAAAAGAAATAGCGCGGTGAGCGCAGCAGGTCGCCCACCTCGCGCATCGCCACGCGGGAAAGATAGCCCTGTAGCTTCTCCCGCGCGTCCGGCCAGCGCTCGAGATGCTTTTCCAGAAACCGGCGCAGGCGCGCATTGGCGTTGAACTCGATCGCCAGCGTGCCCAGGTTCAGCAGCAGGAATAGCACGCAGGACACGATCCAGGCCATGAAGGCGAGCTTCGGCGGGAACTTGATGAACAACAGCGCCGCTGCCGCTAGCGCGGTGAAGACTGGGCCATAGCGCGTCAGCTTGATCACCGTCTGCCGCCATTTCAGTTCGCCCTCTGCCTCGCCCCTTTGCGTCGCGTGCGCTGCCTCATGCAGGGCCACTGCCCAGGCCGCCATCGTTACACCCTGTGCCACCTCGGGGCTTAGAAATAGCCGCCGCCGACCAGGGTCAAAGTAGTCCGTCACCGTGCTGTTGTGCTCCACCACCACCACATCCGTGATCTCCTCGGCAGCTAAGAACAGCCGCACCACCTCCGCTCCCGTGTGCGCTGTAGGCACCTTCTCCCCACCAGCTTGGGAAAGCATCGCCTCATACCGCCCCGCCGCCCATCGGCAGATGCCGATGCACAGGATCACAAGCAGAATGGGGATGACGAGCATCCCCCACCCTGCGGCAGATTGCCTGGTGGGCAAATGAAAGCATGGCTTGAAGCCAGAACCGGCTGAAGCCGGAACTACAAAACGTGGTAGGACTACAGTGCTTCTGCCAGTCAGGATAGGCGCTTGTTGGTCGTTGTTTGCTGGATTCATGATCCGACCTGCCATCACGCTTGCCTGCTCCTTTCCGTTTCACATGCCCATGCTGTCCCTGACTTTACGCAGGCCATTCTGCCCATGCTGCAAAGCCATTGCCTGGAATGCCATGACGGTGATGCAAAGAAGGGCGGACTCGATCTCAGCGCCTTCACGGATGAGGCAGCGGTCATGCGGGATCGCCAAGTGTGGGCGACGATATTTGAGAAAGTGGAGTCCCACCAAATGCCGCCGCCGAAGCAGAAGATACTGCCTTCCTTGGATGAACGTGCCACTTTGCTAGCTTGGATCGGCCACATCGCCGCACGACCGGACGTGCAGCTCGCCGCGCGTGATCCGGGAAAGCCTGTGCTGCGGCGGCTGACGCGGCTGGAATAGAACAACACGCTGCGCGACCTATTCGGCCTCGATTACGACTTGTTCATGTTCACCGAGCGGCTGCCGCTCAATGACAAATCCTACTTCAAGCCGGACTCAATAAAGATGGGCGATAACCTCAAGGTGGGCATGAGGGAGTATGGCGCGAAGTACCCCGTGCTGTTGCCTGTTTTTAACGATGGCTGGGCCGCTCACGGTTACCTCGCTGCCGTTTCGTACCAGTCCAGTTAAGCGCGGTGCGTGGCTGCTGGAGACTTTTTTAGCCGTCCGCCCACGGAGCCAAAAATCGCCTTCGCTATCGAGGATGACACGAAGGAGGCCGCGCAGAAGATAAGCATCCGCCAGCGCTTTGATGCGTATCGGAACAAGGCTGCGTGCTATACCTGCCATGTACGGCTTGATCCACCTGGTTTCCCACTAGAGCGCTTCAACGCCATCGGCCAATGGCCCGAGGTGGACGGTGGCCAGCCGGTGGATGCGCGTGGCGAATGGAACGGCACTGCCTTTGATGGTCCCGCCGAATACAAGGCCGCACTAATGCAAAACCCGCACGAGTTCGCTCGCGGTTTCATTGAGCACCTGCTCAGCTACGCGCTCACACGCAAGCTCGCCATCCATGATATGCCTGCGGTCAGCGAGATCGAACAGACGATAAAGGCAGCTGGCTTCAAGCTCAGCCGCATCATCACGGAAATCGTCCGCAGTTATCCCTTCAGGGCACCTCTGGATAGGGGGGTGCGTTTTTGCAAGCGTATCCGATGACCGAAAAATCAGCGTTCTTGCCCGCCTTTCTCCGCGTGAGATCCGCGAACTACACGCTTCAGCGGGCTTCCGCGTGGGATTTCAGGCTCGTTTTGCCCTCTTTTGATGCTCGTTTTCGTGTTCCGCCCATCTCAACGAGCCAGGCAGGCATAGCGGTCCATGTTGTAAAC